>Ga0308158_10000426_pt1 | contig 70699 bp, 48 predicted proteins | sample PhyBR2_FD_201038 | JGI IMG/M metagenome (GOLD analysis project Ga0308158, IMG submission 201038) | Phyllosphere microbial communities from UC Gill Tract Community Farm, Albany, California, United States - DLSLB.R2 | ecosystem: Host-associated > Plants > Phyllosphere > Unclassified | place: USA... | reverse complement strand
GCGTGGGCGCCAAGCTACACGGCGATCGTCGAGATCCAGGCTCACACGGCGGCCCACGCCGGCTCTCGACACCTAAACTGCCAGATTCCGATCAGATAAGGCTCGTGAGCGCCATCCATGGCGCCCACGAGCCCCAGGGATGGGTTTACGGCGTGTCCCGCCAACCCACCCACACCGACCCGCTTCCGAGAGTGTCACCGCCAACGGCTTTTAAAGGGCGTGCGCAGTGGACGTTGCTGCCCTGCCCCTTGCGGTGTGACGGGCGCTTCACTAGCCTTCGCCGGTCTGTCACCACCCAAGGATGTCCCCGTGAACCACCGCCCGCTCCTGCTGGCCCTGGCTGTCAGCGCTGCCGCACTGACGCTGGCGGCCTGCCAGAAGGAAACGACCCCGGCCGATGCCCCCGCCGCGGCTGCTGCCACCCCGACCGAAACCGCGGACCAGTTCATCGCCCGCGTCAACGCCGAGTACAAGGCCATGTACCCGGAAATGACCTCGGCACAGTGGCTCTCCTCGACCTACATCAACGAGGATTCCGAGCGCGTGGCGGCCAAGGCCAACGAACGCTGGCTCACCGTCCTCAACGGCTGGATTACCCAGGCCGGCACGTATGACGGCAAGCCCATGAGCGAGGATACCAAGCGCCAGATCCACCTCCTCAAACTCATGACCTCCATGCCCGCCCCGCGCGACCCGGCCAAGCTCTCCGAGCTCACCCGTATCGCCAGCCGCATGGAAGGCGCCTACGGCGCGGGCAAGTACTGCACCGATGATGCCAACCCCGCCACCTGCCGCCAGCTTGGCGACCTCGAACAGGTCCTCGCCCGCAGCCGCGACTACGACAAGCAACTGGACGCCTGGCAGGGCTGGCACGCCACCACCAAACCCATGCGCACCGACTACCAGCGCTTCGTCGGCCTCGTCAACGAAGGTGCCAAGGAAATGGGCTTCGCCGACGCCGGCCAGATGTGGCGCAGCGGCTACGACATGCCCCCCGAGCAGATCGGCCCGGAAACCGACCGCCTGTGGGAACAGGTCAAGCCCATGTACGAACAGCTGCACTGCTACGCCCGTACCAAGCTTGACACCACCTACGGCAAGGACAAGGCTGAAACCGAGGGTGGCCTGATCGCCGCCCACCTGCTCGGCAACATGTGGCAGCAGGACTGGTCCAACCTGTGGGACCAGCTGGAACCGTATCCCGGCGCCGGCAGCCTGGACATCACTGCCGCACTGGAAAAGCAGTACCAGACCAACCTCAGCGGCGCGCTGGCCAAGGCCGGTGGCAACAGCGCCACCGTCGAAGCGCAGTTCAAGGCGCAGCGCGAGGCCGAACTGCGTACCGCCAAGCAGATGACCGAACGTGCGCAGGACTTCTACGTCTCGCTCGGCATGCCCGCGCTGCCCAAGTCGTACTGGGACAAGACCCAGTTCATCAAGCCGCTGGACCGCGACGTGGTCTGCCATGCCAGCGCCTGGGACATGAACATGGATGGCGACGTGCGCACCAAGATGTGCATCAAGCCTACCGAAGAGAACTTCACCACCATCTACCACGAGCTGGGCCACATCTATTACGACCTGGCCTACAACCCGCTGCCGCCGCTGTTCCAGGGCGGTGCCAACGATGGCTTCCACGAAGCGATCGGCGACACCATCGTGCTGGCGATGACCCCGCAGTACCTCAACTCCATCGGCCTGGTCGACAAGCCGCAGGAAAGCCGCGAGGCCACCATCAACGCGCAGATGCGCATGGCCCTCAGCGGCGTGTCGTTCCTGCCGTTCGGCCTGATGATCGACCGCTGGCGCTGGGGCGTGTTCGACGGCTCCATCACCCCGGACCACTACAACCAGGCATGGTGGGACCTGAAGGCCAAGTACCAGGGCGTGGCCCCGGTGGGCGCGCGCGGTGAGGAGTTCTTCGATCCGGGTGCCAAGTACCACGTGCCGGGCAACACCCCGTACACCCGCTACTTCCTGGCGCGCATCCTGCAGTTCCAGTTCTACAAGGGCCTGTGCGATGCCTCCGGCTACAAGGGCCCGCTGCACCAGTGCAGCTTCTACGGCAACAAGGAAGCCGGGCAGAAGTTCTGGGCGATGCTGAGCAAGGGTGCCAGCCAGCCGTGGCAGGCCACGCTGCGTGAGATCACCGGTGGCGACAAGCTCGATGCGGGTCCGATGATCGAGTACTTCACCCCGGTCAACGACTGGTTGAAGCAGCAGAACCAGGGCCAGATGTGCGGCTGGAAGGCACCGGCGGCCACCGCCGCGGCCGCCCCGGCCGCGACCGCACCGGCGGCACGCTGACCGGGCGCTGGGGCCGGCCGTTGGTCGGCTCCATCGCTGCATGAGAAAAAACCGGCCGAAAGGCCGGTTTTTTCTTGAATGCAGCCACGCATGGCGTTGCTCTACCCGCCCGGCCTCAGGATTTCGTCGGGGTCTTCAGGCTGGCCGCAAGTTCGGTCTTGAACTGCTCGAAGTCCTTGCCATCGGCCTTGGCCTCGGCATGCGCGGCGTCCTTCAGTGCATCCGAATACACCAGGCGCACCGGCGTGCCCTGGCGTTCGTGCAGTTCGGCGGCCTGCATGATCAGCGCCAGCACGTGGGCGGCACTGGGGGTCTGGCCGGCGATACGGCCGTCCATGCCCAGCACCCATTCGCCGTCGCGGCGCACCACGCCGGCCAGAAGCGTGCGCTGCTGGTCGCGCAGTTCCGCATGCGGTTCGACCGGCGAGGCGGCGGCCTGCTCACGGTTGGCGGCCTGGGTTTCGCGGCGCCGGCGAATGTCGCGGCGCAGTTTGGAGGTGGTCGACATCAGGAACGTTCGGACTGCATCAAAGCGGGAAGGATACCGCACGCGCCTCTCCACGCCCGGCCATGCCGGTGCAGCAAGCCCTGCAGACGTGGCCGGGCGTGGCGGCTCATTCGATCGGGGTCAGCACCGCACGGCGTTGTTCGCAGTGGTGTTCCCAGTACCAGAAACTGGCCCCCACGGCGAAGAAGCCGGCGTAGCCCAGCGCAAGATGCAGCGGCTTGGCACTGAGCAGCGGCGAGACCACACCGGCCACCACGGTGTTGATCATCAGCTGGATGAACATCTGCATCGACGAGGCCAGCCCGCGCTGGTGCGGGTACATGTCCAGCACCGCCAGCGCCAGGATCGGGAAGATCAACGCCATGCCCACGCCACCGAGGAAGATCGGCAGCACCGCCCACGGCAGCATGATCTGCGGCACCGCGAGCACATAGCCGAGGTTGAGGGCCGCCGAGACCGCGCACAGGCCGAAGCCGATGCCGATCTGGCGCTGCGCGGTCAGGCGCCCGGCCATGCGCCCGGACAGGAACGAGCCCATCGTCATGCCGCCGATGGTGGGGATGAACAGCCACGCAAAGCCGCCCTCGCCCAGCTTGAGGTGCTGCATGACGAACACCGGCGCCGAGGCGATGTACAGGAATATGCCGGAGAAGTTGAACGCACCGGCCGCCGCCAGCCGCAACAGGCGCGGGTTGGAGCCCATGCGCAGGTAGCTGCGCAGCAGTTGACGCATCGACAACGGCGTGCGTGCGTCCACCGGGTGGGTTTCGGGCAGCCACTTGCCCGTGGCCAGCAGCAGGATTACCCCGAACAGCACCAGGAACCAGAAGATCAGCGGCCAGTCGCCCCCGCCGAGCAGGATCCAGCCGCCGATGATCGGCGCGATCGCCGGAGCCACGCCGAAGATCATCGACACCTGGCTCATCAGCCGCTGTGCGTCGGCCCCGTGGTACAGGTCACGGATCACCGCACGGCCGACGATCACCCCGACCCCGGCGGTGACGCCCTGCAGCGCGCGGAACACCAGCAGCGTGGTCATGTCGCGCGACAGCGCGCAGCCGATCGAGGCGCCGATGAACAGCACCAGCCCGCCGATGATTACCCGCTTGCGCCCGAACGCATCGGACAGCGGGCCGTGCGCCAGGCTCATCAGGCCGTAGAACAGCAGGTACACGCTGATGGTCTGCTGCACCGCCACCTGGTCCACCTGCATGCGCTCGCCCAGCAGCAGGAAGGCCGGGAAAATGGTGTCGATCGAGAACGGACCGAACATCGCCAGGCCTGCAAGCAGCAGGGCCAGGCGGCGGGTCGAGGGCGAGGCGGGCGTCATGCGGTCTTCCGTCTGGACCATGCGCAAATGCACGGCGGGCGCCAGCCCGGAACGGGCGGCGCCAGATGAATACGAGGATCCGGCCATGATAGGCCTTTGCCGGCCCCCGCACCATGCCACCGGCCCCATTCCGGGGCGTCTGGCGGCCCCCATTCATCCCGCGTAGGGCCGCAGCCGGCAAAGCCGCTGGGCTATAATCGCCGGGCTACATGGTGGGAGAAGCGGCGCTTTGTTTGGAAGCACCCGCTGCCGAAGGCGCAACGCCCGTAATCGCTCAGGCCCGATACCACCCGCATCAAAACTCTGGAGAGACCGGCCACTGCCGGCGCCGAAGGGGCACGAAGCACGCAGATGCGCGCTTTTAAACTCTCAGGCAAAAGGACAGAGGGGCACCCAGGAAGACCGCAGGGTCCGGTGGTTCGCGCGCGCGTGCGATGCACCCCGGCCAGGCAGACTTCCAAACGTGCGTGCCCACTCTTCGAGATGCCAGCCATGTCCCAGAATACTTCCGTCCCGCGTGCCCCTTCCCTGCGCGAGCTTGAACACAGCCACGCGTTCGTCGAACGCCACATCGGCCCCAACGACGCCGAAATCGCGCAGATGCTCGACGTGGTTGGCCACGCCTCGCTGGACGCACTGACCGATGCGATCGTGCCCGCCGGGATCAAGTCGCCGGCGGCGCTGGCATTGCCCGAGTCGCTGACCGAAGTGCAGGCACTGGCGAAGATCCGCGCCATCGCCGACAAGAACCAGGTGTTCCGCACCTTCATCGGCCAGGGCTACTACGGCACGCTCACCCCGAACGTGATCCTGCGCAACGTGCTGGAAAACCCGGCGTGGTACACCGCCTACACCCCGTACCAGGCCGAGATTTCGCAGGGCCGCATGGAAGCGCTGATCAACTTCCAGACCCTGTGCGCCGACCTGACCGGCATGGAAATCGCCAACGCCTCGCTGCTGGACGAAGCCACCGCGGCAGCGGAAGCGATGACCCTGGCCAAGCGTTCGGCCAAGAGCAAGTCCGACACCTTCTTCGTGCACGACGCGGTGCACCCGCAGACGCTGGAACTGCTGCGCACGCGCGCCGAGCCGATGGGCATCGTGCTGCGCGTGGGCACCCCGGCCGAGGCCATGGAAGCAGAAGCCTACGGCGTGCTGCTGCAGTACCCGGACACCTTCGGCCATGTGGGTGACTACAAGGCGCTGGCCGATGCCGTGCACGCGCGCGGTGGCCTGGTTGCCGTGTCCACCGACCTGCTGGCACTGACCCTGATCGCCGCCCCCGGCGAATGGGGCGCGGACATCGTGGTGGGCAACTCGCAGCGGTTCGGCGTCCCGTTCGGTTTCGGTGGCCCGCATGCCGCGTTCATGGCCTGCCGCGACGCCTACAAGCGCTCGATGCCGGGCCGCCTGATCGGCGTGTCGGTCGACGCCCAGGGCAACGCGGCCTACCGCCTCACCCTGCAGACCCGCGAGCAGCACATCCGCCGCGAGAAGGCCACCTCCAACATCTGCACCGCGCAGGTGCTGCTGGCAGTGATGGCCTCGATGTACGCGGTGTACCACGGTCCGGAGGGCCTGACCCGGATCGCCCGCCGCACCCACCGCCTGGCCGCGATCCTGGCCAGTGCGCTGCGCGCTGCCGGCGTCAACGTGGGCGAGCACTTCTTCGACACCCTGCACGTCAAGGACATCGATGCCAAGGCGATCCACGCCAAGGCCGCCGCCGCGCGCATCAACCTGCGCGCGATCGACAGCGAAGCGGTTGGCATCAGCCTGGATGAAACCACCACCCGCGAGGACATCGTGGCCCTGGGCCAGCTGTTCGGTGCCACGGTGGACGTGGATGCCCTGGACGCCCGCACCGCCGACGCGCTGCCGGCCGGCCTGGTGCGCACCAGCGCATTCCTGACCCACCCGGTGTTCAACACCCACCACAGCGAACACGAGCTGCTGCGCTACCTGCGTTCGCTGGCGGACAAGGACCTGGCCATGGATCGCACCATGATCCCGCTGGGCAGCTGCACCATGAAGCTCAACGCCACCGCCGAGATGATTCCGGTGACCTGGCCGGAGTTCGCCAACATCCACCCGCTGGCCCCGGCCGACCAGGCCACCGGCTACAAGGAACTGATCGAGAGCCTGGAAGCGATGCTGGTGGAATGCACCGGCTACGACGCGGTGAGCCTGCAGCCCAACTCGGGCGCGCAGGGCGAGTACGCCGGCCTGCTGGCGATCCGCGCCTACCACCGCTCGCGCGGTGACGACCACCGTGACGTGTGCCTGATCCCGGATTCGGCGCACGGCACCAACCCGGCGTCGGCGCAGATGTGCGGCATGAAGGTGGTGGTGACCAAGACCGACGCCAACGGCAACGTCGATGTGGAAGACATCCGCGTCAACGCCGAGAAGTACAGCGACCGCCTGGCCGCGATCATGATGACCTACCCGTCCACGCACGGCGTGTTCGAGGAAGAGGTGGTGGAGATCTGCGAGATCATCCACAAGCACGGCGGCCAGGTGTACACCGACGGCGCCAACATGAACGCGCTGGTCGGCGTGGCCAAGCCCGGCAAGTGGGGCTCGGACGTGTCGCACCTGAACCTGCACAAGACCTTCTGCATTCCGCACGGCGGCGGCGGCCCGGGCGTGGGCCCGTGTGCGGTCAAGTCGCACCTGGCGCCGTTCCTGCCGGGCAAGCTGGGCGACAACGGCCCGGTGGGCATGGTCAGCGCGGCCAGCTTCGGCAGCGCCTCGATCCTGCCGATCAGCTGGATGTACATCACCCTGATGGGCACCGCCGGTCTGCGCAAGGCCACCCAGGTGGCGCTGCTCAACGCCAACTACATCGCCACCCGCCTGGCCCCGCACTTCAAGACCCTGTACACCGGCCGCAACGGGCTGGTGGCACACGAGTGCATCCTGGACGTACGCCCGCTGGAGAAGACCTCCGGCATTGCCGCCGAGGACGTGGCCAAGCGTCTGATCGACTTCGGCTTCCACGCCCCGACCCTGAGCTTCCCGGTGGCCGGCACGCTGATGGTGGAACCGACCGAAAGCGAATCGCTGCACGAGCTGGACCGCTTCATCAACGCGATGATTCAGATCCGCGAGGAGATCGCCGCGATCGAAGACGGCCGCCTGGACCGCGAGGACAACCCGCTCAAGCACGCCCCGCATACCGCCACCGCGGTGTCGGCCAGCGAGTGGGCGCATGCCTACCCGCGTGAGCTGGCGGCCTTCCCGCTGGCCAGCCTGCGCCAGCAGAAGTACTGGCCGCCGGTAGCGCGCGTGGACAACGTGTACGGCGACAAGAACGTGATGTGTGCGTGCATCCCGGTGGATGCGTACAAGGAAGACGAGGGCGTGGAGGTCTAAGCCTCCCTGCCCTGTCGCAACAGGAAACGGCCCGCGCAAGCGGGCCGTTTCTGTTTGCCGGATGCCCCGTCGCACACGATGCCGATCGGTGAGGTGATGAGCCGGCCAGCGGCCGGCAGTACCGTCAATCAGCCTGGCGGCTGGCGCGCACGCGGCGCGTGACTTCGCTGCTGATGGCGATCACCGCGGTCAGCGCGGCCATCGACAGGAACTGCAGGCGGGTGTGCGATTCGGACAGCAGCAGGCCGAAGATCAGCGCCAGCACGCCCAGGCCGATCACGGTGAGGTAGGGGTAGCCGGCCATGCGGAAGGGCAGGCGGGTGCCGTCACGGTTTGCGCGGTGGCGCAGGATCAGCTGCGACAGCAGCGAGATGGTCCACACCAGCAGGCAGGTCGAGCCGACGATGTTGAGCAGCACCGGCAGCACCTTGTCCGGGAACAGCAGCTCCATCACCGTGGCCGCGAAACCGAACAGCACGCTGGCCAGCACCGCGATGATCGGCACCTGGCGCGGGTCGGTCCAGCCCAGCACGCCCGGGGCCTCCTGGCGCTGGGCCAGCGAGTACATCATGCGCGAGGCGCCGTAGAGGTTGGCATTGAGCGCCGACAGCAGCGCGATCACCGCGATCAGCGTGATCGCCGTGGCCGCACCGGGAATGTTGGCCACCTGCAGCACCGCCGCGAAGGGCGACTTCAGCGCTTCGCTGGTCCACGGCACCACGGCGATGATCACGCTGAGCGAACCGATGTAGAACACCAGGATGCGCCAGGCCACGGTGCGGATGGCGCGCGCGATGCTGCGTTCGGGGTCTTCGGTCTCGGCCGCGGCCACCGCCACAATCTCGGTGCCGCCAAAGGCGAACACCACCACCAGCAGCGCCGCGCCCACACCGGCCAGGCCCTTGGGCGCGAACCCGCCATGCGCGGTGAAATTGGACAGGCCCGGCGAGGCCACGTCCGGCAGCCAGCCCATCAGCAGCGCCACGCCGATCAGGATGAAGCCGATGATCGCCACCACCTTGAGGATCGCGAACCAGAATTCGAACTCGCCGAAGTTCTTCACCCCAAGCAGGTTGATCGCAGTGAAGAACAGCATGAAGGCCAGTGCGGCCATCGGCACCGGTACCGCCGGCCAGACCGTGGCCAGCAACCCGGCCGCGCCCACCGCTTCGGCGGCGATCACGATCACCAGCTGCACCCACCACAACCAGCCCACGGTGGCCCCGGCGGTGGCGCCCATGGCGTCGGCCGCGTACACCGAGAACGCACCACTGGTCGGCTTGGCCGCGGCCATCTCGCCCAGGGCGTTCATCACGATGATCACCAGCGCGCCGGCGACCAGGTAGGACAGCAGCACCGCCGGTCCAGCCGCCTGCACGCCCACGCCCGAGCCCAGGAACAGGCCCGCGCCGATCGCGCTGCCCAGCCCCATCATGATCAGCTGGCGGGGCTTGAGCGCGTGGCCCAGGCGGGGAGCGGCTGGCGTCGGAGTCGGGGATGCGGGCATCGGAATCGCTTGGCGGGCAACAAGTGCCACACGATACCTGTTCGGCCGGGCTGCGGCATAGGCCACAGGGCCCAGCCGGGCCTAGCGGTCGCGCTCGCCGATCTGCGCGCGGTAGCCGCGCGGGGACACCCCCACTTCGGCCTTGAACTTGCGGGTGAACGCGCTCTGGTCGGTGAAGCCGCAGGCCTGGCCGATGCTGGCGATGCTGTCGCCGCCGTGCAGCAGGTGCACCGCCATCTGGATGCGCAGGCGGGTGAGCACCTGCTGCGGGGTCATCTGGAACACCTTGCGGAAGGTGCGCTCCAGCTTGGACAGCGAAAACCCCGTGATGTCCAACAGCGTCTGCATGCGCACGTTCTCGGCGTAATGCGCGTTCAGGTGCGCCAGCGCCAGCCGCAGCTGCTCGTACTGGGTGCCCAGGCTGTCCTTCTGGCCGAGGTCGCGCGAAATGCCGATCAGCCCCTTGACCTGCCCGTCCACCAGCAGCGGCCGCTTGCAGGTCAGGCACCAGCCCGGCTCGCGGTTGGCGAACAGGTGCAGCTCCATCAGATTCTCGATCACCCGTCCGGCCAGCACCTGTTCGTCCTGGCTGGCGTAATCGGCCCCCAACCCGGTGGGATAGATCTCCGCCGCAGTGCGCCCGATCACCTCCTTGCGCGACTTCAGGCCCAATCGGCGCAGCATGGTCTGGTTGATGTGCGTGTAGCGCCCGTCGCGGTCCTTCATGAAGAACAGCACGTCGGGGATCGCGTCAAACAGGGCTTCGATGTCGGCAGGTTCTACGCGCATGCGGCAGACAGGGGGCGGGAGATTCGGGCCAAGGATACCCGTCCGGGTGCGCGCCACCCAGCGCCCGGGCGCCGGATGTGAAGCGCGGGTGGATGCGCGCCGGTCTTTTCGCACCCGCGATTAACGCCGTGCACGCCAGTGTAGGGGTTGCCTTCACGCCAGCCCGGAGCCGCCACATGGCCGCCAGCAAGCCCCGCACCAAACCCGCATCTCCCGCCGACAGCCGCGGCCAAGGGGACGAACTGCATCAGCACGCCGGTGGCACCCACCCGCCGCTGACCACCAACCAGGGCATTGCGGTCGCCGACAACCAGAACTCGCTGCGCGATACCCCGCGCGGGCCGACGTTGCTGGAAGACTTCATCCTGCGCGAGAAGATCACCCACTTCGACCATGAGCGTATCCCCGAGCGCATCGTGCATGCCCGCGGCAGCGCGGCGCACGGCTATTTCGAGCTGACCCGGTCGCTGGAAGAGTTCACTCGCGCGCGCGTGCTGACCGAGGTGGGCGTGCGTACGCCGGTGTTCACCCGCTTCTCGACCGTGGCCGGCGGCGCCGGTTCGGTGGACACCCCGCGCGACGTGCGCGGTTTCGCGGTGAAGTTCTACACCCGCGAAGGCAACTGGGACCTGGTCGGCAACAACATCCCGGTGTTCTTCATCCAGGACGCGATCAAGTTCCCCGACCTGATCCACGCGGTGAAGATGGAACCGGACCGCGCCTTCCCGCAGGCGGCCAGCGCGCACGACACCTTCTGGGACTTCGTGTCGCTGATGCCCGAATCGATGCACATGATCATGTGGGCGATGAGCGACCGCACCATCCCGCGCTCGCTGCGCACCATCGAAGGCTTCGGCATCCACAGTTTCCGCCTGCTCAACGAGGCCGGTGAATCCACCTTCGTCAAATTCCATTGGCGCCCCAAGCTGGGCATCCAGTCCACGGTGTGGGACGAGGCGGTGAAACTGCAGAGCGCCGACAACGACTTCCACCGCCGCGACCTGTTCGAGGCGATCACCGGCGGCGACTTCCCCGAGTGGGAACTGGCCGTGCAGCTGTTCACCGAGAAAGATGCCGAGGCGTTCCCGTTCGACCATTTGGACTCGACCAAGATCATTCCCGAATCGCTGGTGCCGCTGACGGTGATCGGGCGCATGGTACTGGACCGCTGGCCGGACAATTTCTTCGCCGAAACCGAACAGGTGGCCTACTGCCCGGCCAACGTGCCGCCGGGCATCGACTTCAGCAACGACCCGCTGCTGCAGGGCCGGCTGTTCTCCTACCTGGACACCCAGCTCAGCCGCCTGGGCGGGCCGAACTTCCACCAGATTCCGGTCAATGCGCCCAAGTGCCCGTTCGCCAACCACCAGCGCGACGGCCACATGCAGATGCAGGTGCCCAAGGGCCGCGTGGCCTACGACCCCAGCTCGCTGCAGGACGACACCCCGCGCGAAACTCCCGAGGGCTTCCCCAGCCATGCCACGGCCCCCGACGACGGGGTCAAGGGTCGCGTGCGCGCAGCCAGCTTCGCCGACCATTACAGCCAGGCGCGGATGTTCTTCCGCAGCCTGGAGGCGCCCGAACAGGCGCATCTGGCGTCGGCGCTGGTGTTCGAGTTGTCGAAGGTGGAAACCGTCAAAGTGCGCGAGCGCACGGTAAGCCACCTACGCAACATCGATGACGCGTTGGCCAAACGCGTGGCAGCGGGTCTGGCGATGCCTGCCCTGCCCGATCCCGCGCCGACCGCCACCCCTGCGAAGGATTTCCCGAAGGCGCCGGAAGTGCGCGTGATCGGCCGTACCAAAGACCTGCTCAAAGGCCGCTGCATCGGCATCCTGTTCGACGAAGGCTCCGACGCGGGGTTGATCGGCAACCTGCGCAAGGCGGCCGAAAAGGCCGGTGCGAAGGTCAAGCTGGTCGCGCCGAAGATCGGCGGCGGCAAGCTCACCGATGGCAAGACCCTGGCGGCCGATGGCCAGCTGGCGGGTACCCCGTCGGTAGTGTTCGACGCGGTTGCGGTGGTGCTCAGCAACGAAGCGGCCAAGCGGCTGCTGAAGGAATCGGCGGCCATCGATTTCATCGCCGACGCCTGGGCGCACCTGAAGGCGATCGCCGCCGACGAGGGTGCACAGGCGCTGCTCAAGGCGGCCCGCGTGGGCAATGACCCGGGCGTGGTGGGAGCCGAAGATGCCAAGGCCTTCGTGACCGCAGCGGCAACCCGCCAGTGGGCGCGTGAACCCAAGGTCCGCATGCTGGCCTGACCCCCGTCCACCGCCTACTGGAGACCTGCCATGCCCCGGGGTGATACATCGGCCTACACCGACAAGCAGAAGCGTCAGGCCGCGCACATCGAAGAGAGCGAGAAGGACCAGGGCCGCAGCGATGTTGCGGCCGAACGGATCGCCTGGGCCACCGTCAACAAGCAGGACGGCGGGGGGAAGAAGGGCGGGGCCACCAGGAAGGCGGCGAAGAAGACACCTGGCCAGTGAGCAGCAACTTGTATGACCGCGCCCCGTCATCGGCAGCATGGCCCCGGAACGAGGGCGCGGAGCGGGCGACTCCGTAACGCGCCGTGTGTGCTGCGCCAGCTGCCCCCTCATGGGGGCAGTGTTGGCGTTGTGGACAGGTGATCGGCGATACTCCGCCCTTGCCGCAGGAAGCGGCTATCGAAGGGGCACGTCATGATGAAACCTGCGCGCGCATGGGCCACGCTGATCTTGCTGATGCCGTTGATGGCGCTTGCACAGGACGTCCCCGCGACGCCCCCGACACCGACACCGACACCGTTGAGCGCCGCCGATACCGCGGCCGCGCTGTCGCGTGCCGAACGGCTGGGCAAGGCGATCTTCCTGCAGGACCTTGCGGCCGAGCGCGCGACCGATGCGATACGGGCCAAGTACCGTGCCTTCGGCAAGGACACGCGGGTACGCGGCTGGATCACCGAGGAACATGACGGGCAGTACCGGGTCAGCTACATCGACGCGACCCCCGCCGTGCTGTACCGCGTCGAGATGGCCGCCGACGGCACGCCCGCAGGCGAGGTCCAGGTGCTGTCCGAGCCGGCGCCGTTGAGCGCCTATGAAGCCGCGGCCGCAACGGCGCGCAGCCTGGCGATGACCGCACAGGTGGCGCCATGCGCCAAGACCTACAACAGCGTCGCGTTGCCCGAAGGCGATGGACGCTGGGCGGTCTATCTGCTGCCGGCAACCACCTTGCCGAACGTGGTGCCACTGGGCGGCAGCCAGCGGCTGGACATCGCCGACGGGCGGATCACGGCGAGCCGTGGCTTCACCCGCACCTGCATCCAGCTGGGCCGGACGCCGTCAAAGCGGGGCGTCACGGTGGTGGGCATGATGGTGACACATCTGCTGGACCCGACCCCCACCGAGGTCCATGTGTATTGGAGCCTGTGGGCACGCACGCCGATGTACGTCGCTACGACCGGCGGCCAGCTCTGGGAGATCCGCGAGGGCCGCATCCACAAGCGCGATGACCTGGCTCAGGCGCCCGAATCCGGGAGCTGAGCTGCCGCCTCATGAGGGGCGGAGACACGCCTTGTGCGGCGCCCCCCCTGCCTGGCTCATCGCGCTGTCTGCGCCGGTGGTGGTATGGCCAGGCCGTCGGGTGCGCCGAGGGCGTCACCACCAACGGTGGTGACCTACCGTGTTGGGGCGGAGCGCCAAAAAAGAAGGCCCTGCGCAAGCAGGGCCTTTTCATTGGCACCCCGGCGCCACGCTGCCGGGGCAGCGCGACGTGCGGGGGCGCGGAGCACTACGCCGCGCGGCGGGCAGCCACGGCCCGGGTGCCCTGCTCCAGCTTGAACACCGCCACCGATTCGCTCAGCGCGTGCGCCTGTTCTTCCAGCGCGCGGCTGGCCGCGGTGGCTTCTTCCACCAGCGCCGCGTTCTGCTGGGTCACCTGGTCCATCTGCACCACCACCTGGTTCACCTGCTCGATGCCGGCGGCCTGTTCCTTGGTGGCTGCGGCGATATCGCTCATCAGCTGGTTGGTGCGTGAGCTGGCCTGGGTCAACCGGGCAATGGCGGCTTCGGATTCCACGGTCACGCTCAACCCGGTCTTGACCTTGTCGCTGGCCTCGCCGATCAGGTCCTTGATCTCCTTGGCCGCCGTACCCGCACGCTGTGCGAGCGTGCGCACTTCGCTGGCGACCACGGCGAACCCGCGCCCGTTCTCGCCGGCACGCGCAGCCTCCACGGCGGCGTTCAGCGCCAGGATGTTGGTCTGGAAGGCGATGCCGTCGATCACCGAGGAAATCTCGGAGATGCGCGCGGAGGATTTGTCGATCTCGCTCATCACCGTGGCCATCTGTGCGATCGCCTGTTCGGTAGCGCGCACGGCAACGCCGGACGCATGCGCTTCCTGGTCGGCCTGGCTGGCCAGTTCGGCGTTCTGGCGCACGGTGGAGGTCAGCTCTTCCATCGAGGCGGCGGCCTCTTCCAGGTTGGCGGCCTGCTGCTCGGTACGACGCGACAGGTCGTTGTGGCCGGCCGCCAGCTCCTGCGCGGCGTCGTTGATGCTGCCGGCGGCGCCCTGGATCTGCTGCACGATAACGGTCAGCTGAGCGGCGGTGACGTTGGCATCGTCGCGCATCTGCGCGAACACACCTTCGTAGTGGCCTTCCATGCGCGTGGTGAGGTCACCGATGGAAATGGCGCGCAGCACCTCCGACAGATCGGCAATGCTCGACTGCGAGCTGGCCATCATGCCGTTGAGGTTGGCCACCATGGCGCGGAACTGGAACTGGAACGCGGCTTCGTCGCCACGTACCGAGAAGTCACCGGCGCGCGCGGCGCTGGCCAACGTATCGATCTGCTGGTTGATCGCCATCAGGCTGGTCTTGGCCGTGGCCATGGTGCGGGTCAGCAGCGCCTTCTCGCCCGGGTAGCTGTCCAGGTCACGACTGAGGTCGCCGATGGCGTAGTCGGCCATCACATCGACCATGTGCGACTGCACGGCCACGTGCGAGCCGACCAGTTCGTTGGTGGCGCGCAACATGCGGCCGTAATCGCCCGGCAACACGGCCGCGTCCATCCGGTAGCTGATCGCGCCGGCTTCGTGCTGCTGCGCCATCTGCAGCTGCGCGGTGATCGCGGCCTGCACGTTCTGGCGCACGCTGCCCATCGCGTTGCCCAGCAGGGTGAGCTCGTCGCGGCCGCCCAGGCGGAAGTCCTGGTCCAGCTCGCCACGGGCCATGCGGTCTGCCAGGCCCACCGCGCGGGCCAGCGGGCCGGTCAGGCTGCGCCCGATCAGGATCGAGGCGGCAATGCCGACCAGCAGCGCGATGCCACCGAGCACCAGCAGCTGCAGCAGGGTGCGCTCGCCCAGGCGGATCGCTTCGGCAGCGGCCTCGCGGCTTTCCTTCTCTTCATAGGCCACGCCATTGGCGAGCGCCTTGTTCCAGCCATTGGCCGCTTCCTGCACCGGGCCCAGGGTCAGGGCGACGGCGCCGGGGAAATCGCCCTGTCCCATCAGCTCGCTGGTCTGCTTGTTGAGCGGGCGTGCGGTGGCGCGCCTGGCCGCGATCTGCTCGCCGATCGCCTTGCCTTCGGCATCGGTGGGCAGCGCCTGGTAGGCGGTCCAGCTGGCCTCGTAGCGCTTGACCAGCGCGGCAATGCGCGCCTCGTCGGCCTCGCGCTCTTGACCCTGGCGGATCAGCATTTCACGACGCACGACCATCATCTGGTTGTTCGCATCGAGCATCTCCGACAGCAGTCGCACCTTGGCCACGCCAACGTCGACCACCTGCTGCATCGCGTGCTTCTGCACCGCGCTGCCGGTGGCACCGGTGGCCACCACGGCCGCCACCAGCAACAACAACAGGCCAAAGCCCATACCAAGACGCCAGACCACTCTGACGTTACGCAAAAAATCCATGGGGACATCCAAGAACGTGGGGGGTGAGGGGGTATCGGCCCCCTGTTGCGCGTTCTTGACCACACTTTCTTAACAACTCGGCCGCGGTTCACGTTGCCACCGCCATGGCCGGGCGCTTCCTACCCAGAGTGGGTAGGCTCGTGCCCAGTTTGGGTATCCAGGCCCACAGAGGCGCCGCCCCACGAAAAAGCCCCGCTTTCGCGGGGCTCCGTCGTGCATCTGCCTGGACTGGCGCAGTGCCAAGCTGGGCTCGGCACTACCGGGTTGCTCAGGCGAACGGGTCCTGCAGCACCATGGTGTGGTCGCGGTCCGGGCCGGTCGACACGATGCTGACCGGGCAGCCGGCCAGCTCTTCCAGCGCGCGCAGGTAGGCGCGGGCGGCCGGCGGCAGGTCGTCCCAGTTGGTGATGCCGTGGGTGTTCTCGGTCCAGCCCGGGAACTCCAGGTACACCGGGGTGCACTCTTCCCAGCCCTGCGCGTCCAGCGGGGCGTACTCGGTACGCTTGCCGCGGTATTCGTAGGCGATGCAGACCTTCAGCTTTTCCATGCCGTCCAGCACGTCCAGCTTGGTGATGCACAGGCCGCTGATGCCGTTGATGGCCACGGCGCGCTTGAGCGCGACGATGTCCATCCAGCCGCAGCGACGCGGACGGCCGGTCGAAGCGCCGTACTCGGCACCGCGGTCGCGGATGCCCTGGCCGACTTCATCGTCCAGCTCGGTCGGGAACGGGCCACCGCCGACGCGGGTCGCGTAGGCCTTGGCAATGCCCAGCACGTAGTCGATCGCGTCCGCGCCCACGCCGGCACCGGCCAGTGCGCCGCCCACGGTGGTGTTGGAGCTGGTGACGTACGGGTAGGTGCCGTGGTCGATGTCCAGCAGCGCGCCCTGGGCGCCTTCGAACAGCACGCGCTTACCCTGCTTGCGCAGGTCGTGCAGGATGCCGGCGACGTCGGACTTCATCGGCTCGACGTACTCGCCGAAGGCCAGGGCTTCGTCGTAGGTCTTCTGGAAGTCGACCGCGTCGGTCTTCAGGTAGTTGGTCAGTACGAAGTTGTGGTAATCCAGCGCGGTGCGCAGGAGTTCTTCCAGCTGGCACGGATAGTGCAGGTCGGCGATGCGGATACCGCGACGCGCGACCTTGTCTTCATACGCCGGGCCGATGCCGCGGCCGGTGGTGCCGATCGCCTTGCCGCCGGCAGCGCGTTCGCGCGCCTGGTCCAGGGCGATGTGGTACGGCATGAGATCACCACGCCGTTGCCGATCAGGCACAGCGCGTCTTCGCGCAGGATGCCCGACGGGATCAGGTGCAGCACGGTCTTCTTGCCATTGATGACAAGGGTGTGGCCGGCGTTGTGGCCGCCCTGGAAACGCACTACGGCACCGATTTCCTCGGTGAGCAGATCGACGATCTTGCCCTTGCCTTCATCGCCCCACTGGGCACCAAGCACTACGACAGACTGACCCATGACGGGCTCCTCATATGTTGCGGCCATCGGGGCCGCGGACGGGTAAACCGTGGCAGGGCTGGCCAGCGCGGTGATGGCGGCTCCAAACGGGGAGCGGCCGGCGATGGAAGGCCCAGACACGGAAAAAGCCGAACGGGGAGGCCCGTCCGGCTTTTTTGCATTATCCGGGTTTCCCCGGGCAGGTGCCACCCCGGTGGAGGCCGGCGTTGGCAACCGGTCAGGACCGGGGTCCGTAGCACCGCGCTCTGCCCGGCCGCTGGTCCGATCCGGTGGTGACGCCCGCTGGCCGGCTCCGGTAGTGCCGGCCGCTGGCCGGCTCCGGTAGTGCCGGCCGCTGGCCGGCTCCTCAGCCAAGGTCGGAAGCCGGGCAAAGCCCGGCGCTACACGTGGCATTCGGTAGCCGGGCAGAGCCCGGCGCTACGTGTGGAGGGGCGGGAACCGGCCAGCGGCCGGCACTACCTGGGTCGGGTCGGGAGCCCGGCGCTATGTGTGGCGGAGCCACCACAGCGTGGTCAGCCCGGCCAGCAGGATCGCCCCGCCCCAGGTGCGCAGCGTGGCGCTGCGCAGCATCAGCAGCTGTTCGGCCATGCGCTTCCAGGCCAGCGGAGCGGCGAACAGGAACAGGCCTTCGAGCACGGCCACCAGGCACAGGGCCGAGAACAGGTCTTTCATGACATCTCCACCAACAAAACGGGGACCCGGTCTGAACCGGGTCCCCGTGGGTTACCTGCCACCTGCGCCCTCAGCGATCGCTCTTGAGGTACTGCAGGAACGGGTCGTTCTTGTCGAGCACGATCACGCCGTTACCGTCGGCCATCGACCCACGATAGGCCTCCAGGCTGCGGTAGAAGGCGTAGAACGACGGGTCGGCCGAGCCGGCCTTGCCGTAGATGCGCGCCGCTTCGGCATCGCCGGCACCGCGCAGCTGCTGCGCATCGCGCTCGGCTTCGGCCACGATCACCGTGCTGTCGCGGTCGGCCTGGGCGCGGATGGTCAGCGACTGCTCCTCACCCTCTGCACGCAGCTTGGCCGCTTCCTGCTTGCGCTGGGCGCGCATGCGCTCGTACACATCGTTGATCACCTGGCTGTCGGTGGGCAGGTCGATCTGCTTGATGCGCAGGTCGATGATCTGCATGCCGAGGCCCTTCACCGCTTCGTTGATGCCGGTCAACTGCCCGGCAATCAGTTCGCTGCGGTCACCGGACACCAGCTGCTGCAGCGAGCGCGAGTTGATCTGGTTGCGCAGCGAGTCGGTGATGATCGGGGCCAGGCGCGCATCGGCCACGCTGGCATCGCCACCGGTGGCACGGTAGTAATCGCGCACGTTGGAGATGTACCCGATGGCGAAGAAGTCGACGCTGACGTCCTTCTGCTCGGCGGTGAAGTAACGCGCCGGAGCAGTGGCAAGCACCTGGAAGCGGCGGTCGAACACCCGCACCGTTTCCACCAGCGGCACCTTGAAATGCAGGCCCGGCTTGATGTCCGCACGGACCACCTTGCCCAGGTTCAGCACCATCGCGGTCTGGTCCTCACGGACCACGTACACCGAGCCCAGCAGGCCCAGCAGGGCGGCCACGGCCAGCCCGATCCAAAGGGAACTCTTCATCGGCTGACTCCTTCACGACCGGTGGGGCGGGTGGTCGGGCGTTCGGTATTGCGCACCCCATCCACCGGCGTGCTGGCCGGCAGCGATGGCAGCATCACTTCCGGGGTCACGGCCGGTGCGGCCGGTGCGGCAGCGCCGCGGTTGTCGCCGGGCATCGGCACGTAGATCAGCTGGCGGCCATCGCCACCGATGATCTTGCGGTTCTGGCCGAGCACCTGCTGCACGGTTTCCAGCCACAGGCGCTTGCGGGTGACTTCCGGGGCGTCCTTGTATTGGGCCTGCAGCAGGGTGAAGCGTTCGGCGTCACCCTCGGCCTTGGCCACGGCCGCCTGCTTGTAACCTTCGGCAGTGGTACGCGCACGCGAGGCCTGGCCGCGCGCTTCCGGCACCACCTTGGCCGCGTAGGCCTGGGCTTCGTTGATCAGGCGTTCCTTGACCTGCTGGGCGCCGTTGACCTCGTCGAAGGCCGGCTTGACCTCCTCGGGCGGGCGCGCATCGGGCAGGGTCAGGCCGGTCACGGCCAAGCCGGTGCGATAGGCCTTCAGTGCGGCCTGCAGGCGCTCTTGGGCCACCAGTGCCAGCGGGCCACGGTTGTTGAGGACCGCGTTGAGGTCGGCACGGCCCACCTGCTCGCGGACCGCGCTCTGCGCGGACTGCTCCAGCACCTGGTCGGCCGCGACCGTGCCGAACAGGTACAGGCGCGGGTCGTCGATGCGGTACTGCACGTTGACCGAGACGTTGACGATGTTCTCGTCACGGGTCAGCACCGGTACCTGGCTGCTGAACGTCTTGATCTGGGTGGCATTGACCTTGGTCACCGATTCGATCGGCCAGGGCAGCTTGAAGTTGGGGCCGGGCTGCAGGATCCGCGAGAACTGGCCGAAGCGCAGCACCACGCCGCGTTGCTGTTCGCCGATCAGCTGGAAGCTGGAGAACAGCAGCAGCAGAACCACCGCGACCGCCACCCAACGCAGGATGTTGCCGTCGAAGAGATCCTTGAGCGGGCCGGGAAACCCGCCCCAACCGCTGCCATTGCCGCCACCGCGGGGTCCAAACGGCCCTCGTCGGTTCTCGTCGGGACCTTGTCCGCCCTTGTTGCCGCCGGGTGTATTCCAGGCCATGCACGCTCCATCAGTGAAAGGTTGCCTGCGGGCCATTCCGCACCGTCAACCATGAATCCGGTTCGATTCTACTAGATGGGGCGGATTGGCAGGATTAGAAGGGGCAACGTGCCGAAGGGAGCGATTCATGCGCCACCGCCACGGGGGTCCCGGCCCACGCGGGCACCGGGTAAGGTGTCGTTCCACACCCCATCAGGCCACCCCATGCCCCTCCCCGACCGCTTCAACGCCTTCCGCATCCACCAGGACGAGCACGGCCACCGCAGCGGCATCGAGGCCATCGGCCTGGAGCAGCTCAACCCGGGCGAGGTGGTGATCCGCGCGCAGTGGTCGTCGGTGAACTACAAGGATGCCCTGGCCGGCACCGGCAAGGGCCGCATCCTGCGCCGCTTCCCGCTGGTGGGGGGCATCGACGTGGCCGGCACGGTGGTGGCCTCTACCGACCCGGCCTACCGCGAGGGCGATGGGGTGCTGGCCACAGGCTGCGGGCTGAGCGAGACCCGCGACGGCGGCTACAGCCAGTACGTGCGGCTGGCAGGGAGCGCAGTGATCGCCCAGCCGGCCGGGCTGAGCCCGCGCGAGGCGATGGTGCTGGGCACCGCGGGCTTCACCGCCGCGCTGGCGCTGCTGCGCATGACCGACAACCGGCTGACTCCCGCGCATGGCCCGCTGGCAGTCACCGGGGCCACCGGCGGGGTCGGCTCGCTGGCGGTGGACATCTTCAGCCGCGCCGGCTTCGAGGTGCATGCCGTCAGCGGCAAGGCCGACCAGGCCGACTACCTTCTCGGGCTGGGCGCCAGCCAGGTGTTGCCGCGCGAGGCGCTGGCCACGGGCAAACCGATGGAATCGGCGCGCTTCGGCGGCGGCCTGGACAATGCCGGTGGCCCCATGCTGGCCAGCCTGCTGGCGCAGACGGTGCCCTACGGCAGCGTGGTCAGCGCGGGCCTGGCGGCCAGCCCGGCGCTGGACATGACGGTGATGCCCTTCATCATCCGCGGTGTGTCACTCCTGGGGGTGTCTTCGGCGGCTGCGCCACGCGCGCTGCGCAAGCAGGTCTGGGAAAAGCTCGCCGGCGACTGGAAGCCGCGTCACCTGGCGACCATCTGCACGCGCGAAGTGGGCCTGGACGGATTGGCCGACGTGTTCGAGGCGATGCTTGAAGGCGGCGCAGTAGGCCGCACGGTGGTGCGGATCGACTGAGCGTTGCAGGGGGGGCGACGGACGGCATGCCGGACGCTTCCCGGCCATGCGCACGCCGCACTACACTGCGGGCATAACCTGGGGAACAACATGGCACGCATTCTGATCGTCGACGATTCACCGTCGCAGCTGCTGGGGATACAGCGCATCGTCGAAAAGCTCGGGCACGAGATCCTGACCGCCACCGATGGCGCCGCCGGGGTGGAAGCCGCCCGCGCGCAGCTGCCCGATCTGGTGCTGATGGACGTGGTGATGCCCAACCTCAACGGTTTCCAGGCCACCCGCACGCTGGCGCGCGATGCGACCACCAAGCATATTCCGGTGATCCTGGTGACCACCAAGGACCAGGACACCGACCGCATGTGGGGCATGCGCCAGGGCGCCAAGGCCTACATCACCAAGCCGTTCTCCGAGGACGAGCTGTCCGAAGTGCTGGAGCGGGTCTTCAGCAACCAGGAACCGCCGACGGCGTGAGCCCGGCGGTGGGGTGAGCCGACCAACGGTCGGCGCCTCCCCAAAACCGGCCGGTAGGTACCGACCGTTGACCGGTACGCAACGCCGGTCGGCACGCAACGCGCAAGAATGGCCGGTGCGCCGATGCACCGGCGCACCGCCTGCCTCACACCTTTTCGCCGAACGCCTTGGCCAGGGCCTTGTAGGCCTTCTTCTGCGCCTCTTCGGTCGGGGCCGGCGCCACGATCTCCAGCTCCACGATCTGGTCGCCGTCGGGATTGCCCGGGAGGCCGCGACCGCGCAGGCGCAGCTTGCGCCCGGCATCGGATTCGGCCGGCACCTTCAGTTCCACCGACCCGCCCAGCGTGGGCACGCTGATGCTGGTACCCAGCGCGGCCTGCCACGGCGTCACCTGCAGGGTGTACAGGATGTTGCGGCCGTCGACCTCGAACTGCGGGTGCTCGGCATATTCCACTTCCAGCAGCAGGTTGCCGCCGCCGGTGCCCTGCCCGGTCAGCCGGATCACTTGGCCCGGGCGGATGCCCTTGGGCACGCGCACGTCCAGCTGCTTGCCGTTGACGTTGATGCGCAGGCTGTCGCCGGTGTGGGCTGCTTCCAGCGGCACCGACAACTTGGCGCGGGTATCGCGGGTGGGCTGCGGGCCCTGGCTGGCGCCGCCGAAGCCACTGGCCCGGCCACCGCCACCGCCGCGCTGGCGCGCGAACAGGCTTTCGAAGAAGTCACTGAAGCCGCCACCGCCGGCGCCGCCGCCAAACACTTCCTCGTAATCGAAGCCCTGCCCGCCGCCGTAGTTCGGCGGTGCATGGAACTCTTCGCCCGGCCGGTAGCCCTGGGCCTTGAGCTGGTCGTACGCGGCGCGCTTCTGCGGGTCGCGCAGGGCCTCGTAGGCCTCGTTCACGGCCTTGAACTTGTCTTCCGCGCCCGCCTCTTTGCTGACGTCGGGGTGGTACTTGCGTGCCAACCGGCGATAGGCCGTCTTGATCTCGGCATCGCCCGCGGTCGGTTCCACCCCGAGCGTGGCGTAGTAATCCTTGAATTCCATCGATACACCTCGAATAAGTTCGGTCGCCCGTGCCGGCGGGCACCGTCCCGTAATTCTAGCTGCTGGCGTCGCCGCTGCCGTGACGCGCAGGCTTGATCCGGCGCAATGCGCCACCCACGGGCGGCGGCTACGCTGGCCCCGGCAGCGCTGCTCTGCCGTTGAAATGGGTGCCCACGCGTTTTTTTCAACGTTTTGACGCCACCCTCCCACCCCGCTCACTACGCTGTCCGTGTCCAAGGAGTCCGCATGACCATCCACGTTGGCGACCGCATTCCCGAAGTCACCCTCAAGCGCATCCGCGAGGGCATGGAGACCATCGACACCCATGCCCTGTTCGACAGGCGCCGGGCGGTGCTGTTCGCCGTGCCCGGTGCGTTCACGCCCACCTGTTCGGCCCGCCACCTGCCCGGCTATGTGGAGCACTTCGCCGATTTCCGCCACCGCGGCATCGACGTGTTCTGCATGGCGGTCAACGACCCGTTCGTGATGAAGGCCTGGGGTGAGAGCCAGCAGGTGCCCGACGGCCTGCAGCTGCTGTCCGACGGCAACGGCGAGTTCACCCGCGCGCTTGGCCTGGAGATGGATGCCAGCAGTTCCGGCATGGGCCTGCGGTCGCGCCGCTTCGCGCTCTACGTCGAGGACGGCGTGGTGCGCCAGACCTTCATCGAGGCCCCCGGCCAGTTCGAGGTCTCCTCGGCAACCTACGTGCTGGAGCACCTGCCCAGCTGAACCCACGCAACAAAGGAACCCGGCCAGCCATGTCAAAGCCAGCCAAGCAACCCAGCTCCGCCCCCGCCCCCCACAGCGCGCGTCCTGATGGCATCAGCGACACCGCCACCCTGCGTGCCCGCGCGCGCAAGGACATCGACGATGGCGCGATCACGCCGACCTACAGCGCCGACCGCGAGGCGGTGATCAAACTGCTCAACGATGCACTGGCCACCGAGTATGTGTGCGTGCTGCGCTACTACCGCCATTACTTCATGGCCAAGGGTATGCTCGCCGATGCGGTCAAGGCCGAATTCCTGGAGCACGCCCAGCAGGAGCAGGCGCACGCCGGCAAGCTGGCCGAGCGCATCGTGCAGCTGGGCGGCGAACCGGACCTCAACCCGGACACCCTGACCGCGCGGTCGCATGCCGAGTACAAGGAAGGCAAGGACCTGCGCGACATGGTCCGTGAGAACCTGATCGCCGAACGCATCGCCATCGACAGCTACCGCGAAATGATCAACTTCGTGGGCGACAAGGACACCACCACCAAGCGCATCCTCGAAGAGATCCTGGCCCAGGAAGAGGAACACGCCGACGAGTTCGCCGACCTGCTGGACGGGTGGATCGGGGAGTAATCCTGCCGCCGAACGACGTCGGAAACGGGTAATGCCGGCCGCTGGCCGGCGCGCGAACGACCGAACCGGTCACAGTGCACTGGATGCACGCGAGGTCGCCCGCCGCTACCGCAGGATGCGGAACCGCACCTGCGTCCAGGCACCACCGGCGGCCAGCGCGGTGAGTGTGTGCTCACCGGTTTCGTCGAAATCGCGCTGGAACAGGCGCGCGCCCTCGGTGCGTGCGATCCAGCGCCCATCCAGCAGCCAGTCGATGCTGTTGTCGTTGCCCAGCGCGCGCAGCTGCAGGCGCACGCCGTGTTCGGCATTGGGCGCGCGGGCCAGCGTGGCGCGGTCGTTGAGGCCCTCGATGTGCAGGCTGCCTCCGCTCTCGCGACCATCGTCGCTGCAGTCCGGCGACAACGCCGGCAACTGCGCGGCGCGCCGTTGCGCCAGGGGCAACCACGGTGACAACAGGGCCGGCCAGCGCGCGATCTCGCGCACCTCGGTCTCGTGCGGCAGGCGGCAGTCCGGTGACACCCGCAGGCCGGTGCGTGCGTCCACGTTGAAGCGCTGGCGCCCCGGCTGCCACAGCCGCGCGTCGCGCTCGGCGAAGGTGGGCGGCACCACGCCATCCAGCACGAACGCATCCAGGCGGCGTTGGCACAACGCGTCCTCGGTGCGCTCGGCCAGTTCCCCGGTCGGCCAGCAGATCGCCTCGCGGGTCACGTTGGCCGGCATCGGCGCGCCGCTGGCATCGCCGGCCTGGCGCGGCAGGCTGTCCACCACCTCGAACATCAGCGGCAGCGCGGTCACCGCGCCGTACTGCCCGGGCAACGGCGTGCCATCGGGCCGGCCCACCCACACCCCCACGGTGTAGTGGCGGGTACTGCCGATCGCCCACGCATCGCGGTAACCGTAGCTGGTGCCGGTCTTCCACGCCACGCGCGGGCGCCCGGTGACATCGAAGGTGCCGCTGCCATACCCGGGCCGCGGATTGGACTCGAGCACCTCGCGGGTGATCCACGCCGCGCCCGGCGACATCAGGCGGCGTTCGATCACCGGGTCGGCTGCGGTGTAGCGCACACGGCCGGCGATACCGTTGCGGTTGAATCCGGCGAACGCACCGACCAGGTCTTCCAGGCGGGCGCCGGTGCCCCCCAGGATCAGCGAGAGGTTGGGCGCACTGCCATGCGGGAAGCGCAGGGTGATGCCAGCGTGCGACAGCCGCGCGGCGAAGCGGGCCGAGCCGACCCGGTCCAGCAGCTCCACCGCCGGCACGTTGAGCGACAACCGCAACGCCGTGGCCGAACTGACCGGGCCGTTGAAGGCCGCATCGAAATTGCCCGGGCGGTAACCACCGAACGCCTGCGGTGCATCCACCATCAGGCTTTCCGAATGGATGAGCCCGTCATCCAGCGCCATGCCGTACAGGAACGGCTTGAGCGTCGAGCCGGGCGAGCGCCAGGCCTGCACCATGTCCACGTGGCCCAGCCGCTGTTTGTCGCCGAAGGCCACCGAACCCACGTAGGCGCGGGCTTCCAGGGTGCGGTTGTCGACCACCAGCAACGCTGCGGACGTCCGTTCGGGCAGCTGCGAGAAGTACGACGACACCCGTTCTTCCAGCGTGCGCTGCAGGCCGATGTCCAGCGTGCTTTCGATCCGCGCCGCACGCGGCTGCGCCGAGCGCAGCCGTTGCGCCAGCAGCGCGGCATGCAGCGGCGGCTGCAGCGCGCGGGTGACCACCGGCTCGATGCGGGCATCGTCCACGTCGTCACGGCTCCACACGCCCAGCGCGACCATGCGCTCAAGCACCTTGTCGCGCGCGCGTTGTGCCGCTTCGGGGTGGCGGTCCGGGCGCAGCCGGCTGGGCGCCTGCGGCAACACCGCCAGCAACGCCGCTTCGGCCTGTGACAACCGCGCCGCGGGCTTGCCCAGGTAGGCCCAGCTGGCCGCCTCCACGCCTTCGATGGTGCCGCCATACGGTGCCCGTTCCAGGTACAGCGCCAGGATCTGCGCCTTGCTCAGGTGCACTTCCAGCTGCACCGCGCGCAGCATCTGCTTGGCCTTGCCCCACGGCGTGCGCGTATGCGGGTCGAGGATGCGCGCCACCTGCATGGTCAGGGTGGACCCGCCGGACACGATCCGCCCCTGCAGCAGCCATTGCTTTCCGGCACGCAGCAGCCCCCACGGGTTGATGCCCGGGTGCCGCCAGAACCAGCGGTCTTCGTAATTGAGCAGGGCCTGCAGGTACAGCGGCGATACGCTGTCGATGGACGCCGGGTACCGCCAAACGCCGTCGGCATCGGCGAACGCGCGCAGCGGCGTGCCGTCGCGGGCGACCACCAACGTGCTGGTGTCACGCAGCTTCGGCAGCGGCGGCGGGAACGCCAGGTCCAGCACCAGCAGCAGGCTGAGCACGGCCACGGTGCCCCAGCGCAGCGTGGGCAACAGCCGCGGCCGCGCCCGTCGTGCCAGGCGCTTGAAAGGGTATGACGTCATCGGCTGAACGACAGCGCGGTGCGGGCCATCGCCGTGGCGACGGCCCGCACCCGGCTCACGGTTGGACCACGGTCAACGTGGTCGGGTAGCTGCGGCCCACCCCACGCAGGTCGGGGCGGTACATGTCTTCCACCAGCGGCGGCGGCACCGTGTAGGTGCCCGGGCTGACCGCGCGCACCAGGTAGAACACCTTGGCGGTGCTGCCCCGCGACAGCTTCAGCGCGGCCACGTAGCGGTCGTCGCGGAACTCTTCGTGGCGAAGCGTGGCGGCATCGCCACGGTCGTTGACGTTGAGTCCGTCCACCACTACGTCGGCCCACTGCTTGGCATCGCCCAGGTTGAAGTTCTCGATCTCCAGGCCCGCGGGCAGCAGGTCGGTGAGCAGCGCGTCGGGCATGTCCACGTTCGGGGTGATGCTGACCCGCACGATCAACGCCTCGCCTTCCTTCAGCGCACGCGGCGTCCACGGCTTGCCGTCGGTGGTGTACCAGGTGCGTTCCACGCCCAGGTGGCGGCTGTCCGGCTCCGGCGCGGTGCGCGGAATGCCGGCCACGTCCAGGCTGGCGAACATCGGCGGCTCCCCCTGCGGGGTGAAGCGCACGCCCTTGGCCAGCGCGGCGTAGTCGAAGCTGCGCCCGAACAGGCGGCGCGCGGCGATGGCCTCCACCTCCCCGCCCACGGCCAGCTCGCCGGACACCAGCTTCTTCTGGTTGGCCGACAGGGCCTTGCCCAGGCGCGCGATGGCCACCTGTTCCTGCGTGCTCAACCACAACCCGCTGCTACTGCGGCGTGCATCCAGGGCCCGGCCCAGGTCGACTGCACGCGCGTCATAGCCCGGCTTGGACAGCTTGCGCTCGTGCAGCAGCGCGATCATCAACGCATCGTCGCGCACCGCGCTGCCGTAGTCACCGGAGTACTGCGGGCGCTCGCTGCTGGGCTTGGCGAAACCGGCGGCAATGGCCGCATCGCCGCGTTTGTGGTCGCCCTGCAGCGCCAACGCGATGCCCAGGTGGACCAGCGGCAGGCCGGTCAGCGCCTTGCTGCGTTCGTTGTCGTACAGCGCGCGCAACGTACCCAGCGGCGCGCGATTGACCCGGGCAAGCACGTAACCGGAATACGCCTGATTGGCGAACTTGAGGTTCTCCCGGCGATCTTCACCGTAGAACTGGTTGCCACCGGACAGCAGGTCTTCGCTCAGGCGGTTGAGTGCCTTCTGCAGCACGGTGTCGGGCACCGCGAAACCACCGTCCTTGGCATCCAGCAGGAACTCGGCGATGTACGGGGTCAGCCACGGGTTCACATAGCCGTCGTCTCCCCACATCGAGAAGTTGCCATTGGCCACCTGCATCGAGGCCAGCCGGCCGAACGCGCCTTCCATGCGCTCGCGGCGGGTCTTGGCATCCAGGCCATCGGCGCCGAGCATGGCCGAGGTCGCCTCGTCCAGCATCAGCGCCGCGTAGCCCTTGCTGGTGGTCTGCTCGGCGCAGCCATAGGGATACTTCAGTGCATCGTTGAGCGCGCTGGCAAACGGAATCGGCGGCAGCGCGCTGACCAGCATGCGTGCGGTCACCGAATCGGTCATCAGGCCATCGGCCAGGCCGCTGCCCATCTCCACCGCACCCAGCGGGTCCAGCGTGCGGGTCTGCGAGCGCAGGATCTGCGGCCAGGCCGCGCGCACCGGCAGGTCGTAACGGCGGTCTACCTTGAAGCCATTGCCGTCCACCCGCACCCGCACCTTGGCCACGGTGTAGCCCTCGCGCGCGGTCAGCGGGAAGCTGAGGGTGGTCTTGCCGTCGGCCTTGAGCTGCAGCGTGCGGGTCGGTTCCCCCAGGGCGAGCGGACCGATGCCGTCGACCTGCACCTTGAACTCGCCCGGCGTGCCGGTGAAGTTCTGCACGTCCAGGGTGACCGTGCTGCGGTCGCCCGGCGCCATCACGCGCGGCATGCTGGCTTCGGCCAGGATCGGCGCGCGCACCACCGTTTCCACATCGCGCTTGCCGTACTGGTCATCGGAATACACCACCGCCGACACCCGCAGGGTGCCGTTGAAGTCCGGCACCTTCAGCGCGACCCGGGCGATGCCCTTGGCGTCGAGCTTCACCGGGCCGGAGAACAGGTCCACGGTCTGCACGCGCGCGGTGGGGCGCTTGGCCTGCGGCATCGCCGCCAGCGCCATGTCACCGCCGAACTTGAGCTTGCCGCTGCTGCCGTCGAAGCTTTCGATCACGCGGCTGTAGATGTCATAGGCATCCACGTCCAGGCGGCGCTGCGCGAAGAAGTGGCCGGCCGCGTCGGGCACCGGGAAGCGGGTGATATTGAGGATGCCCACGTCCACCGCCGACACGGTCACGTGCGCGACCTTGCCCGCCAGCTGCGGCGCGCTCACCGTCACCGGCAGGGTCTGCTCGGGGCGCATCTGCCTGGGCGCCGACAGGCCGACCGCGATCTGGCGCGCCTTGCGGTCCATCGGCACGTGCACCACGCCCACCGCACGGGCCGGGGTGATCTTGCTCGGCGCACTGCCGCCACGGAACACCAGCGCGGTGATGTAGACGTCGTGACGCTCCCACTCGGCGGTGACCGGGATGTCGAAGGTGCTGCCCGGCTTGGCGTCGATCTCCTGGACGTACAGCATCTTGTCGCTTTCCACCATCAGGATGCCCTTGCCGGCATGCGGCGGGGTGACGGTGACGCGGACCTTGTCACCGGCCTTGTAGCCGGTCTTGTCCAGGCCCAGCTTGATCTTGTCCGGGCGTGCATCCAGGCCGCGGTTGTCGTCGTTCCAGCTCCAGCCGGCGCGGAACGGATAGCGGCTGGTCAGCCCGGTGGTCGGATCGAACACCTCCAGGCGGTAGTCGCCCCACTCCACCGGCAGGTCGACCGTGGTGGCCGCGGTGCCCGCGTCGACGGTGCGGGTGTCCTTGTTCTCGAAGCGGCGGGTGAAGTCGTAATCCCAGCGGTTGTCGTTGAAGGTCCAGTGGTAGTCGCGCAGCTCGCGCACCAGGGTGATCTTCAGCCCCTTGGCCGGCTGCGGCTTGCCTGCGGCGTCCACGCGCATCACTTCGAAGCGCGCGGTGCTGTTGGCGTCGGCGCCGTCATCGGGATTGAACAGCGGACGCACGCCGACCAGCGCCGGCGCCGGCCACATCACCCGCTTCAGGGTGCGGGTGACGGTGCGCCCGCCGGTTTCGTACACGCTGCCGGACACCACCACCGCGATCGGGGCGGTCGGCTTGACCTCATCGGGCAGCGCCACATCCTGGCGCAGCTTGCCGTCGGCGGGGAACTCGGTGTCGATGATGTCGCGTGCCTCACGCGGCAACGCGATGGTGGGGTCACCGAAGAAGTAGCCCGGCAACGCCTCCACCGGGGACTGCTCGGCCGCCACGGCCAGGCGCGCGGTGAAGCGGTTGCCGTCGGCGGGCGCACCGTACAGGTAGGCCGCATCGGCGATCAGCTTGAGCGGCTCACCCGGCTTGAGGGTCTTCTGGGCACTGTCCAGGTCCAGCTTCATGCGCTCGGGCAGGAACTCCTCGATGCGCAGGGTCATGCCCTGGATGGCTTCCTTGCTGGCCGGGTTGGTGCGGAACTCCACCTGCCAGCGCCCGGTCGGGGCTTCGGCCGGAATGGTCTGTTCGAAGCTGAAATAACCCTGCTCGCCCGGCTGCAGGCGGGTTTCGCGGAAGGTCTTGCCGTCCGGCTGCTTCAAGCGCAGGAAGACCGGCTGCGGCTTGGTCGGCTTGCCATCGTTGTCGCGCAGCAGGGCGGAGATGCGCACCGTTTCACCGGGGCGGTACAGGTCGCGGCCGGACCAGGCGAACACGTCGAACCAGGCGTTGTCGCGCCCGGCCACCGCGAACTCGCTCAGGTCCAGCGCCGGCTGGTTGAACGGCAGCATCGAGGTGTCGGCACCGCTGCTGGCGATCAGCACGTGGCTGGCATCGAGCGTGTAGTTGAGCAGTGCATTGCCGTTGCCGTCGGTGCTGCCCTTGAGCACCACCTCGCCCTTGCCGTCGAGGATGCGCAGCTCGATCTTCTTCAGCGCCGCCCCGCTCTGCAGCGAGGCGGTGTGCACGAACAGCTTGTCCTTGTAGGCGCGGGTGTGCAGGCCGATGTCGCTGACGGTGAAGAAGGCGGTATCGAACTCGCTCTCGAACGAGCCGCTGCGCTTCATCACCGCGAAGTACAGGCCGGGCTCCTGCAGCTGCTTGATCTCCTGGGTGGGCAGGTAGGTCAGCACGCGTTCGTTCTGCTTGCCGCCCAGCACGAACCGGTTGACGTACACCGGCTCGGCCAGCTTGGACATCGGCACACGGTCGTCATAGTCGCTGTCCAGATCCCAGCTGCCGCGACGCCCGCCGCGCTGGTACTGGCTGAAGAAGGTGGGCAGCTGGTTCTCGCGCACGCGCAGGAACTCCACGTCCACTTCCTGCACGTTCACCGACACCACCGGCAGGCCACGGCTGTCCTTGGCCGGCAGCACGCTGCCCTGCGAAGCGAAGCCGGCCACCGGCTTGAGCTCGCCGGTGAACACTTTCTGGCGCAGCTCCTTGCCGATGCGGCTGCCATCGACGGCCAGCAGGTCGGGCGAGACGATCAGGTTGTATTCCTTGGCCGCCTCCACGAACGGGTAACGCAGGGTCAGGCCGTCATCGGACAGGGTCCAGCTGCTGTCCTCGGTGCCCACCTTCTCGGCGAAGCGGACCAGCGCGTCGAAATCCTGGGTGCCCACCAGCGGGCGCGAGAATTCCAGCGCCAGCGACACGCCATCGCCTTTCTGATCGGGGTAGGCCCGCACCAGGGTGAACTCGCTGACCTTCTCGGCCTTGGCCGCGATCGGTGCGCCGGACGGGGTGGGCAGCTGCCCGCTGTTGTTGCGGTTGCAGCCCCCGATGCCCAGGGCGATGCCGGCGACCAGCGCCAAGCCCGCGATTCCCTTCCAGCTCCACTGCCCGACCCGACTGCGGCTAGCCATCATGACGCTCCTTGATCAAGGCGGCCAGTATAGAGGGCGACCCGGCTTGAGCGGAGGCGGGCGACGGTCAGGTTTGCGTGGCGTCCGGGGCAGCCGACCAACGGTCGGCTCTACCGGGGATGGGGTGTGGACGACCGGGTATCGGGTGCGACGACCGCGCATCGGGTTTGGCCGACCGGGGATGTGGCAGCCGACCGACGGTCGGCTCTACCCGGGCAGGTACAGGTTTACGTAGTCGTGCACGGGCATCGCTTCCAGCACCACCGGGTCCAGCGAGGCGTCCAGGATGCGGCGCTGCTGCTGGGTCGGGTAGGTGGCGGTGAGGTGGGCGCGGAACTTGTCCTCCAGCAGCGGGATGCCCTCGGCGCGGCGGCGGGCATGGCCCAGCGGGTACTCAACCTCCGCATCCAGGGTGCTGCCGTCGGTGAACGTCACCGCCAGCGCGTTGGCGATGCTGCGTTGGTCCGGGTCCAGGTAGTCGGCGGTGTAGCGCGGCTCCTCGACGCAGGTGATCTTCGCGCGCAGCGCATCGATGCGCGGGTCGGCGGCCACGTCGTCCTCGTAGTCCTCGGCCACCAGCCGACCGAAGATCAGCGCGATGGCGACCATGTACTGCACGCAGTGGTCACGGTCGGCCGGGTTATGCAGCGGGCCCGGCTTGTCGATGATGCGCAGGCAGGCCTGCTGGGTGCGCAGGGTGATGTGGGCGATGTCCTCGCTGCGCTTGCCGGCCGCGCGCATCCGCGCGTGCAGTTGCATCGCCGCCTCCACGGCGGTCTGCCCGTGGAATTCGGCCGGGTAGCTGATCTTGAACAGCACGTTTTCCATCACGTAACTCCCATACGGGCGCTGGAAGCGGAACGGCTGCCCGCCGAAGCTGACATCGTAGAACCCCCAGGTGGGGGCGGTCAGCGCACTCGGGTACCCCATCTCGCCCGCCGCGGCCATCAGTGCCAGCCGCACGGCTCGGCTGGTGGCATCGCCGGCCGCCCAGCTTTTGCGCGACCCGGTGTTGGGCGCGTGCCGGTAGGTGCGCAGCGCCTGCCCGTCCACCCAGGCCAGCGACACCGCATTGAGCATGCGCTCGCGGTCCAGGCCAAGCAGGTGCGCGACCACGGCGGTGGAGGCCACCTTGACCAGCACCACGTGGTCCAGCCCGACCCGGTTGAAGGCGTTTTCCAGCGCCAGGCAGCCCTGGATTTCATGCGCCTTGACCATCGCCGCGAGCACGTCGCGCATGGTCAACGGCGGGCGCCGCAGCGCATCTGCGTTGCGGCTGAGCCAGTCGGCGGTGGCCAGGATGCCGCCGAGGTTGTCCGACGGATGGCCCCATTCGGCAGCCAGCCAGGTGTCATTGAAGTCCAGCCAGCGCACCATCGCGCCGATATTGAAGGCCGCCTGCACCGGGTCCAGTTCGAAGCGCGTGCCCGGCACGCGCGCGCCATTGACCACGCGGGTGCCAGGCACCAGCGGGCCGAGCAGCTTGCTGCAGGCGGGAAACGCCAAGGCCGCCAGGCCGCAGCCCAGGGTGTCGATCAGGCAGTGGCGCGCGGTGCTGAAGGCCAGCGGCGACTCCACCCGGAAGTCGCGCACGTAATCCACGATGTCGGTCATGACCGCATCCCATGGCGGTCGCTGGTTGCTGCTGTTGTCGTGACCGGACATCGTGATCTCCTGTTGAACCTACAAGGTGTCGCCGGGTACCCGCACCGTACCTTCCATCAGCACGCGCGCACTGCGACTCATGATGGCCTTGGTGACCGTCCACTGCCCGTCATCGAACGCCGCCTGTGCGCCCACCCGCAACGTGCCGGACGGATGCCCGAAGGTCACCGCCTCGCGCTCGCCGCCACCGGCGGCCAGGTTGACCAGCGTGCCGGGGATCGCGGCGGCGGTGCCGATGGCGACCGCCGCGGTACCCATCATCGCGTGGTGCAGCTTGCCCATCGACAGCGCGCGCGCGTGCAGGTCGATGTCGCCGGCCGCGATCTGCTTGCCGCTGGAAGACACGTAGTCCTGCGCGGGCGCGACGAAGGCCACTTTGGGCGTGTGCTGGCGGGTGGCGGCCTGGTCGATGCTGTCGATCAGGCCCATGCGCATCGCACCGTGCGCGCGGATCGCCTCGAAGCGGGCCAGTGCGGCCTTGTCCTCGTTGATCGCCGGCTGCAGTTCGGTCCCGGTGTAGCCCAGGTCGGCCGCGTTGAGGAAGATGGTGGGAATGCCGGCGGTGATCATCGTCACCTGGAAGCTGCCCACGCCGGGCACGTCCAGGGTGTCGACCAGGTTGCCGGTCGGGAACATCGACCCGCCCTCGCCGTCGCCATCATCGGACGGGTCGAGGAACTCCAGCTGGATCTCCGCCGCCGGGAAGGTCACCCCGTCCAGTTCGAAATCGCCGATCTCCTGCACCTGGCCGTCCACGATGGGCACGTGCGCCAGGATGGTCTTGCCGATATTGGCCTGCCAGATCCGCACGGTGCAGGTACCGTTGCGCGGGATGCGCGCCGGGTCGATGAAGCCGTTGCTGATCGCGAACGGGCCCACCGCCGTGCTGAGGTTGCCGCAGTTGCCGCTCCAGTCGACGAACGCGGTGTCGATGGCGACCTGGCCATACAGATAGTCCACGTCATGATCGGGCACCGACGCGGCGGCGATGATCACGCACTTGCTGGTGCTGGAGGTGGCCCCGCCCATGCCGTCGGTGTGCTTGCCATACGGGTCGGGCGAGCCGATCACGCGCATCAGCAGCGCATCGCGGGCCGGGCCCGGCACCTGCGCCGCCACCGGCAGGTCGGTCAGCCGGAAGAACACACCCTTGCTGGTACCACCACGCAGGTAGGTGGCCGGAATGCGGAGCTGGGGGAGGAAGGTCATAACGGATGCCCTGGAAGTCTCGGAAAAATCAGCGCTGGGCGACCAGCGCGGGAAGAGGATGACGTTTGTGCGCGGCCAGGGCGCTGCGCTGCTCCCAGCGGAACAGCCACAGGATGGCCAGCTTGGTGCTGCCGCTGACCAAGGCCAGCAGCAAAAGCGGCCAGCCCAGGTGCAGCCCCATCGCGAAGGCGAACACGACCGTGGAAATATCCATCAGCAGGATCAGCTGGCTCATCCGCAGCGATACCGCACCGGTGCGGCCGGAGCGCCAGATCAGCAGGATCTGGTGCGCATACCCCTGCGCCAGCAACGCGGTGATGGCCACGATCATCGCCGAGGCCAGCACCCGCCCTTCGTCGACGTGGCGCTGCCCCCAAACCAGCCCGGCCAGCGCACACAACAGTGCCACGCAGGCCAGCGCCAGCCCGGTGGTGGCCGCGCGGCTGCGCCGGTCCGTCCAGATCTCGCGCAGGATCAACAGCACCAGCACCGAGGCGAGCAGGCGCGGCCAAACAATGAAGTGGTTGAACGGCTGGATGGTGTAGCCGTAGACGAAGAACGACAGATAGGCCAGGAAACTGACCGTGAACTGGTTGAGCGACAGGATGTCGGTGGCGCCACCGTTGGCCGCGCCCGCGCTGCGGCGGCGCCAGACCGTGCGCAGCTGCGCCCACACACCGACCAGGCTGAGCAGGATGAACGCGGTGTTGATGATGCCCGCCACGGTGTAGAACATGTCGCCGACCGTCCTGTCTGGTATCGCTTGCCAGCGCATCGGTGGCCCCATGCCACCAACGCTGCGGGCGCGCACACCGGGTGCGCGCCCGTGTTGCCCTCACGCCACCTGCGCAGCTTCCAGGAAGTCCTGGGCGAAGCGCTGCAGCACGCCACCGGCCTCGTAGATGGACACTTCCTCGGCGGTGTCCAGCCGGCAGGTGACCGGCACCCTCAGCTGTTCGCCGTTGCGGCGGTGGATCACCAGGGTGAGCTCGGCGCGCGGCACCCGCTCGCCGATCACATCGAAGGTTTCGGTGCCGTCGATGCCCAGCGTCCTGCGGTTCACGCCTTCCTTGAACTCCAGCGGCAGCACGCCCATGCCGATCAGGTTGGTGCGGTGGATGCGCTCGAAGCCTTCGGCGGCAATCGCCTCCACGCCGGCCAGGCGCACACCCTTGGCGGCCCAGTCGCGCGAGCTGCCTTGGCCGTAGTCGGCACCGGCGATGATGATCAACGGCTGCTTGCGCGCCACGTAGGTTTCAATGGCTTCCCACATGCGGGTGACCTGCCCTTCCGGCTCCACGCGCGCCAGCGAGCCCTGCTTCACCTGACCATCGACCACGGCCATTTCGTTGATCAGCTTGGGGTTGGCGAAGGTGGCGCGCTGCGCGGTGAGGTGGTCGCCGCGGTGGGTGGCGTAGGAATTGAAGTCCTCCTCCGGCAGGCCCATCCTGGCCAGGTATTCACCGGCGGCGCTGCTGGCCATGATCGCGTTGGACGGCGACAGGTGGTCGGTGGTGATGTTGTCGCCGAGCACGGCCAGCGGCCGCATGCCACTGAGCGAGCGTGCGCCAGCCAGCGCGCCTTCCCAGTACGGCGGGCGGCGGATGTAGGTGCTCTGCGGGCGCCACGCGTACAGCGGGCTGATCGGCGCGCCGTGCTCCACCTTGAAGGTGAACATCGGGTCGTAGACCTGGCGGAACTGTTCCGGCTTGACGCAGGCCTTGACCACCGCATCGATCTCGGCGTCGCTGGGCCACAGGTCCTTCAGCGTGATCGGGTTGCCGTCGGCATCATGGCCCAGCGCGTCCTTTTCGATATCGAAGCGCACAGTACCGGCGATCGCATAGGCCACCACCAGCGGCGGCGAGGCCAGGAACGCCTGCTTGGCATACGGATGGATGCGCCCGTCGAAGTTGCGGTTGCCCGACAACACCGCCGTGGCGTACAGGTCGCGGTCGATCACTTCCTGCTGGATTTTCGGGTCCAGCGCGCCGCTCATGCCGTTGCAGGTGGTGCAGGCGAAGGCCACGATGCCAAAGCCCATCTGTTCCAGGTCGCCCAGCAGGCCGGCCTCTTCCAGGTACAGCTGCACGGCCTTGGAACCGGGCGCCAGCGAGCTCTTCACCCACGGCTTGCGGGCCAGCCCGGCGCGGTTGGCATTGCGCGCCAGCAGGGCGGCGGAGATGACGTTGCGCGGGTTGCTGGTGTTGGTGCAGCTGGTGATGGCGGCGATGATCACCGCGCCATCGGGCATGAGCCCCTGCTCCTGCTCCAGCTTGCCCGAGGCCAACTTGGCTTCATCGGCGATGCCGCGTGCGGCCAGGTCGCGGGTGGCCACGCGCTTGTGCGGGTTGGACGGGCCGGCCATGTTGCGCACCACGCTGGACAGGTCAAACTGCAGCACGCGCTCGTACTGCACGTTGGCCAGGTCGTCCGACCACAGGCCGGTAGCCTTGGCGTAGGTTTCCACCAGCTGCACCTGGGCTTCCTCGCGGCCGGTCAGGCGCAGGTAGTCCAGGGTCTGCTGGTCGATGGAGAACATCGCCGCGGTGGCGCCGAACTCCGGGGTCATGTTGGAAATGGTGGCGCGGTCGCCGATGGTCAGCGCGGTGGCGCCTTCACCGAAGAACTCGATCCACGCCCCCACCACGCGTTCCTTGCGCAGGTACTCGGTCAGCGCCAGCACGATATCGGTGCAGGTGATGCCCGGCTGCGGGCGGCCGGTGAGTTCCACGCCGATGATGTCGGGCAGGCGCATCCAGGAGGCGCGGCCGAGCATCACGCTTTCGGCTTCCAGGCCGCCGACGCCGATGGCGATCACGCCCAGCGCGTCCACGTGCGGGGTGTGGCTGTCGGTACCCACGCAGGTATCGGGGAAGGCCACGCCGTCGCGCACCTGCACAACCGGGGACATCTTCTCCAGGTTGATCTGGTGCATGATCCCGTTGCCCGGCGGAATCACGTCGACGTTCTTGAACGCCTTCTTGGTCCAGTTGATGAAGTGGAACCGGTCTTCGTTGCGACGGTCCTCGATGGCGCGGTTCTTCTCGAACGCGGCCTTGTCGAAGCCGGGGAACTCCACCGCCAGCGAGTGATCGACGATCAGCTGGGTCGGTACCACCGGGTTGATCTGGGCCGGGTCGCCACCAGCATCGGCGATGGCGTCACGCAGGCCAGCCAGGTCCACCAGCGCGGTCTGGCCGAGGATGTCATGGCACACCACGCGCGCGGGGAACCAGGGGAAGTCCAGGTCCTGGCGGCGCTCGATCAGCTGCCGCAGCGAGGCCTCGAGGGTGGCCGGGTCGCAGCGGCGCACCAGGTTTTCCGCCAGCACGCGCGAGGTATACGGCAGCGTGGCATAGGCGCCGGGCTGGATCGCATCGACCGCGGCCCGGGTATCGAAATAGTCCAGCGCGGTGCCGGGGAGATTCTTGCGGTACTGAGTATTCATGGCTGGCGATAGCTGCTTGTTGGCGGGCCGGGGCGTCGTGACACCGGCAAAAAGGGAGTGGCGACGCCGCAACGGAGACGGGCTGGCATGGCCAGCCCGCTCCGCGTTGCACCCGTTACCGGGTGCGGGAGGAACACATCACCTGCGCTGGTCGATCGGCACGAAGGCCTGGTCTTCCGGGCCGGTGTAGTTGGCGCTGGGGCGGATGATCTTCCCATCGATGCGCTGCTCGATGATGTGCGCGCTCCAGCCGGAGGTGCGCGCGATGACGAACAGCGGGGTGAACATCGCCGTCGGCACGCCCATCATGTGGTAGCTGACCGCGCTGAACCAGTCCAGGTTCGGGAACATCTTCTTGATGTCCCACATCACCGTTTCCAGACGCTCGGCAATGTCGAACATCTTCACGTTCTGCTGCTCGGCCGACAGGTCGCGCGCCACTTCCTTGATCACGTTGTTGCGCGGGTCGCTCACGGTGTACACCGGGTGGCCGAAGCCGATCACCACTTCCTTGCGTTCGACACGGGCCTTGATGTCGGCCTCGGCGTCGTCCGGGCTGTCGTAGCGCTTCTGCACTTCGAAGGCCACTTCATTGGCGCCGCCGTGCTTGGGACCCCGCAGAGCGCCGATGCCGCCGGTGATGCAGCTGTACATGTCGCTGCCGGTGCCGGCGATGACGCGGCAGGCAAAGGTGGAGGCGTTGAACTCATGCTCGGCGTACAGGATCAGCGAGGTGTGCATCGCCTTCACCCACGAATCCTGCGGCTTTTCGCCATGCAGCAGGTGGAGGAAGTGGCCGCCGATGGAGTCATCGTCGGTTTCCACGTCGATGGCGCGGCCGTTGTGACTCCAGTGGTACCAGTACAGCAGCATCGAGCCCAGGCAGGCCATCAGCTTGTCGGCGATGTCGCGCGCGCCCGGATGGTTGTGGTCATCCTTTTCCGGCGACACGCAGCCCAGCACGGACACACCGGTGCGCATCACGTCCATCGGATGCGCCGACGGCGGCAGTTCTTCCAGCGCGGCCTTGACCGCGGCCGGGATACCACGCAGCGACTTCAGCTTGGCCTTGTAGGCCACCAGCTCGGCGCGGGTGGGCAGCTTGCCGTGCACCAGCAGGTGGGCGATTTCCTCGAACTCGCTGGTGTTGGCCAGGTCCAGGATGTCGTAGCCCCGGTAGTGCAGGTCGTTGCCGCTGCGGCCGACGGTGCACAGCGCGGTGTTGCCGGCGGCGGTGCCCGACAGGGCGACGGACTTCTTCGGCTTGAAGCCGGGGGCGGTGGTTGCTGCTTCGCTCATGATCCCTCCAGAAAACAAGTGGTGCGACGTTACTTCTTGGCGGCGAACAGCGCATCGAGCTGCTGCTCGAAGGCGTGGTAGCCGATACGGTCGTACAGCTCTTCGCGCGTCTGCATCGCATCGACCACATTACGCTGGTGGCCGTCGCGGCGGATGGTTTCATACACGTTCTCGGCGGCCTTGTTGGCGGCGCGGAACGCGGACAGCGGGAACAGCTGGATGGCAACGCCGGCCGAGGCCAGTTCGTCGCGGGTGAACAACGGGGTCTTGCCGAACTCGGTGATGTTGGCCAGCACCGGCACCTTCACCGCGTCGACGAAGCGGCGGTAGGTGGCCAGGTCGTAGGCGGCCTCGGCGAAGATGCCATCGGCACCGGCCTCGACGCAGGCGATGGCACGTTCGATCGCCGCATCCACGCCGTCCACCTGGATGGCATCGGTGCGCGCGATCAGGAAGAAGTCCGGGTCGGTCTTGGCATCGGCAGCCGCCTTCACGCGATCGACCATCTCGCCCTGGGTGACGATTTCCTTGCCCGGACGGTGACCGCAGCGCTTGGCGCCCACCTGGTCTTCGATATGGCAGGCGCCCGCGCCGGCCTTGATCAGCGACTTCACGGTCCGCGCGATGTTGAACGCGCTGGGGCCGAAGCCGGTGTCGATGTCCACCATCAGCGGCAGGTCGCACACATCGGTGATGCGGCGCACGTCGATCAGCACGTCTTCCAGGGTGTTGATGCCCAGGTCCGGCAGGCCCAGCGAACCGGCAGCGACGCCGCCACCGGACAGGTAAATGGCGCGGTAGCCGGCGCGCTGCGCCAGCAGGGCGTGGTTGGCGTTGATCGCGCCGATCACCTGCAGGGGCGATTCGGCAGCCAGTGCGGCGCGGAAACGGGCGCCAGCGGAAGAAACAGGGGTGCTCATCGGGCAGCATTCCAGGGTGGTAGACGGGAGTGAAGGCGCAAGGGCCGTGCCAAGTGCCAAGTGTCTGATTTGATTGAGACAGTGCGGCAACACACATGTTTCACCGTGCAACATTGAAACACCTGTAACATGGATGGAACTGAAACATTGAAACGCCACCATGTCGATCAGCCTGCCCCGCCACCGCTCCCGCCTGCCCGACCCCGACGGCGGCAGCCTGCCGGTGATCTGGACCGTCAGCGTGTCGCGCCTGACCGGGCTGCTCGGCGATGTGATCCCCGAGTTCGACCGCCGCGCCCGGATCGTGCCGATCAACCTGGGCTTTGAGGAAGCGGTGGACGTGATCGGCCAGCGCCTGCGCCGCGAGCACTGCGACGTGGTGATCGCCGGTGGCTCCAACGCGGCGTACCTGCGCAGCCGGCTGGAGGTACCGCTGGTGCCGATCCAGGCCAACGGCTTCGACCTGATGGAAGCGCTGGCGCGGGCGCGCCGGATCGCGCCCCGGATCGGGCTGGTCACCCACGCCACCGACGTCCCCACCTTCGGCAGCTTCCAGCACAGCTTCGGACTGGACATCGAACACCGCCGCTTCGTGACCCGTGAAGACGCCCGCGACTGCATCGCCGACATGCGCGCCAACGGCATCGAAGTGATCGTCGGCACCGGCATGGCCATCGACCATGCCGAACAGGTGGGCCTGCCCGGCGTGCTGCTGTACTCGGCCGATTCGGTGCGCCAGGCGTTCGAGCACGCGCTGGAACTCACCCAGACCCTGGCGCGGGTGGGCGCGCCCTCGCCGCGACGTCGCCCGCCGGCCCGGCGCCGCGAAACCGACCACGCGCTGCTCGGCGACAGCACCGCGATGCAACAGGTCCGCGACCGTATTGCGCTGTACGCCCCGCACGACAGTACGGTGCTGGTCACCGGCGCGACCGGCACCGGCAAGGAGCTGGTGGCCCGGCAACTGCATGGCGCCAGTGGCCGGCGCGGGCGTTTTGTCGCGCTCAACTGCGGGGCCATCATTGAATCGCTGCTGGAAGCCGAGCTGTTCGGCTACACCGAAGGTGCCTTCACCGGCGCACGACGCGGCGGCCGTGTCGGCCTGGTCGAGGCGTCCGATGGCGGCACCCTGTTTCTGGACGAGATCGGCGAATTGCCACTGCCGTTGCAGACGCGGCTGCTGCGGGTACTGGAGGAACGCGAAGTGCTGCGCGTGGGTGCCACCGAACCCACGCCGGTGGACGTGCGCGTGGTGGCGGCCACGTTGCAGACGCTGGAATCGCTGGTGGAGGCGCAGCGCTTCCGCCGTGACCTTTACTACCGCCTGGCTGCGTTGCGGATCGCGCTGCCCACCCTGCACGAACGCCGCGAGGACGTGCCGCTGCTGCTGGAGCACTTCTTCAGCCTGCTGGGCGGCACGCCGTCGCCGCTCGCTGCCCCGGCGCTGCAGCGGCTGTGCGATTACCCGTGGCCGGGCAACGTGCGCGAACTGCGCAACCTGGTCGACCGGTTGCGCATCCATTGGTCGCACGGGCGCGGCGAACTGCCGTTGGCGCAGATGCAGGCCTGGCTGCCGGAGCTGGCGTCCTCGCCTGTCGCCGTGCGCGCCGTGGCAGACGCCGCGCCGGACGGCCTGCCCCAGCGCGCGGCCACGCGTCCCGGCAACGACACGCTGCAGCAGCTGCTCGATGCCCACGGCGGCAACCGTGAGCAGGTCGCCCAGGCGCTGGGCGTGTCGCGTACCACGCTGTGGCGCTGGCTGCGCAGCACCGCCGGGTAAGGACGCGGCTTACGCCACGCCGCGCAGGTCCACCGTGGGCCGGTGCGCTGCCGAGCCATCCCAGTCCACCGCCAGCCCTGCTGCAGTGAATGCGTCCAGGATCCTGCGCCCGACCTGCTCCATGGCAGCGCTGGCACCCTCCGGCCCGGCCCAGAAGCCCAGGCTGAGATCGCTGCTGCGCTTGGCGCGGTTGAGGTCCTGCCGGGTGTAGAAGCACAGGCCGACCAGGCCGGCCTCCATACCGCCGCGTTCGATGAACTGCTGGGCGGTGTCGGTGAAGCCATCGTCCTGGGTCAGTCCAACGTCCTGCGCGGTGACATCGGCGCCCGCTGCAAGGGCGGCCTGCACTGCCGCCACGTCGGCCGCCAGGGCGGCCGCGCACAGATCGATGGCAGGCGAAGAAGTGGATGCGGTCGTCATGCAGCAGGTCCGTGCGCGGATGGATTCCTCCGCAAGTATGCAGGACATCGTCGTCCGCCCGATTCTCACCGGCGCCTTCCCACCCGACGCACCCCGTGCGGTGGCCGATGGATACGCCCTTACGGGAACAGCAACCGCTTGCTCCACTGCCCCTCGTGATCGACCTCATAGCACCAGCGCTCGTGCAGCCGGAACTGCGCGCCGTACCAGAACTCGATCCGCTGCGGCACTACGCGCAGCCCGCTCCAGCCCTCCGGGCGTGGCACCTCGCGGTCGGCGAAGCTGGCCTCGGTGGTGGCCACGCGCGCGTCGAACTCCTCGCGCGATGCCAGTGTCTTTGACTGCAGCGACGCCCATGCGCCGATCTGGCTCATGCGCGGACGCGAGGCGAAGTAGGCATCGGCGTCGGCATCGTCCACCTGCTCGACATGGCCTTCGATCCGCACCTGGATGCCCGCCTCGCGCAGGCTGCGCCACAGGAACAGCAGGGCGGCGCGCGGATTGCTGCGCAGTTCGCGGCCCTTGTGGCTGTCCAGATGCGTGTAGAACACGAACCCGCGCGCGTCGAAGGCCTTGAGCAGCACGGTGCGTGCCGACGGCTGGCCGCTGGTGTCGGCCGTGGCCACGGTCATCGCATTGGGTTCGACTTCCGCGCTGCGCTTGGCTTCCTCGAACAACGCGGCAAAGGTGGACAACGCTTCGGTATACAGATCGGTCATGGTTGGTTTCTTGCCATTCGATTTGGGTTTATTGTCACCGCATGCCTGCCAACGCGTACATGCCCCGCAACAAAGGATTTCCCGACGCACTGGTCGCCCAGGCACTGGACGATGCGCTGGCAGCAGGTTCGGGGGTACCAGTATTGGCGATCAGTGGGCTGCAGGGCAGCGGCAAATCGACGCTGGCCGCCCAGGTGGTCGCGTTGGCCGAACAGCGCGGGCTGCGCGCCGCCGCCCTGTCCATCGATGATTTCTACCTCACCCGCAGTGACCGCCAACGCCTGGCCCGCCAGGTACATCCCCTGCTGCTCACCCGTGGCCCACCGGGTACGCACGACCTGCCACTGGCGCATGCCACCCTGGATGCCATCGCCGCACGCCAGCCGGTGGCCTTGCCGCGTTTCGACAAACTGGCCGACGAACGCGTGGCACGGGCCGATTGGCCACAGGTGCACGGCCCACTGGACCTGCTGGTGTTCGAAGGCTGGTTCCTGGGCACGCCGGCGCAGCGCGAGGCGGACCTGCAGGCACCGTTGAACGCCCTGGAGCGCGATGCCGACGCCGACGGACGCTGGCGGCAGTGGTGCAACCAGGCACTGGCCGCGCACTACCCCGCGCTGTGGCAGCGCTGCGACCGCCTGTGGTTCCTGCAGCCGTCGGACTTTGCGGTCGTGCCGCGCTGGCGCTGGCAGCAGGAACAGAACCTGCAGGCTGCGCAACCCGAACGCAGCAGCATGAGCCGCGCCCAGCTGGAGCGCTTCATGCAGTACTACGAACGGGTCAGCCGGCAGGCGCTGCGCACCCTGCCCGGCCTGGCCGACCGGATCATCACGCTGGACGAGCAGCGGCAGGTCGTCACGGTACCTGCGTAAGCGACGCCGACGCCGTCCCCGGCCGTACCGACCGGGCGGCCGCCGGGGGTCCTCAGCCCACCACGAAGGTCACGCGCAGGTTGACCCGCCATTCGGTGATGTTGCCCTCCCCGTCGGTGACCACCTTGGTTTCATTGATCCATGCGCCCTGGATGCCCTTGACCGTTTCGGACACCTTCTTCAGCCCACTACGCACCGCGTCTTCGACGCTGGTCGTGGAGGACGTGTTGATCTCGATGATTTTGGCCACTGACATGGGCACGCTCCGGCTGCCTGCGGGACATTCCGCAGCCCCCACCATGGGGGCCGGCGCGTAAAGGCCACGGCACGGAAATGTTAGGATCGGGGGTAATGAACCCTGCTCCGAACCTGATCCTGATTGGCCCGATGGGCGTCGGCAAAACCTCCATCGGACGCCGCCTGGCCGAGCGCTTCACGCTGGACTTCGTGGACGCCGACCAGGCCATCGTGGACGCCGCAGGGGCCAGCATCCCGGCGATCTTCGAGCAGTCCGGCGAGGCCGGCTTCCGCCAGTACGAACGCCAGGCGCTGCAGACCCTGCTGCGCGGGCGCAACCAGCTGGTCTCCACCGGCGGCGGCGCCGTGCTGGACCCCGACAACCGCGCCATCATCGCCGGGCGCGGTTTCGTGGTGTACCTGCGGGTCAGCGTGGCCGGGCAGCTGGAGCGGCTGGCGCGCGACCGGACCCGGCCCCTGCTGCAGCGCCCGGACCGCGAGCAGGTCCTGCACGACATGGCCGCGCTGCGCGACCCGCTGTACCGCGCACTGGCCGACCTGACCCTGGACACCGACCTCTACACCCCCGCCGAGGCCACCGCGCAGCTGGTACTGCGTCTGGCCGCCCAATGGCAGCGACAGGACCCACCCGCATGACCCCCGCCCCCCGTACCGTCGCCGTTGGCGGCGACACGCCCTACACCATCCATATCGGCCCCGGCCTGCTGGGCCAGGGCGAGTTGCTCGCCCGCCATGTGCGCGGCCGCCACGTGCTGCTGCTCAGCGACTCCTCGGTGGCTCCGCTGTACCTGGCCGGCGTGAAAGCGGCACTGCTCGCCGCGCGTCCGGAGCTGCTGATCAGCGAACTGGTGCTGCCGGCCGGCGAAGCGTCCAAGACCCTGGCCAACTTCGGTGAAGCCATCACCGCGCTGGCCGCGCTGGGCGCGACCCGCGATGCCTGCGTGCTCGCCCTGGGCGGCGGCGTTGCCGGCGACCTGGCCGGGTTCGCAGCGGCCTGCTGGATGCGCGGCGTCGACTGCGTGCAGCTGCCCACCTCGTTGCTGGCGATGGTGGACTCTTCGGTAGGCGGCAAGACGGCGGTGGACATTCCCGAAGGCAAGAACCTGGTCGGTGCGTTCCACCCGCCGCGTGCGGTGATCGCCGACACGGCCGCTCTGCGGACCCTGCCGCCGCGCGAACTGCGCGCCGGGCTGGCCGAGGTGATCAAGTACGGCGCCATCCGCGATCCGCTGTTCTTCCGGTGGCTGCAGGCCGAACACGCCGCGTTGCTGGCCGGCGACGATACCGCGCTGGCCCAGGCGATCGCACGCAGCTGCGAGCACAAGGCCGAGATCGTCGCCCGCGACCCGCATGAAAAGGGCGAACGCGCCCTGCTCAACCTGGGCCACACCTTCGGCCATGCAATTGAAACCGAACAGGGCTATGGCGCGCCCGGAAACGACAACCTCAACCACGGCGAAGCGGTGGCGGTGGGCATGGTACTGGCCGCGCGCCTGTCCGCGCAGCTGGGCATGAGCAGCGAGGCCGACACCGCGCAGCTGCGCGACCTGCTGCTGCGCTACGAACTGCCGGTGGAAATTCCCGCCGGACTGGCCCCCGAGGCACTGCTGGCGCGCATGCGCCTGGACAAGAAGAACATCGCCGGGCGGCTGCGGCTGGTGCTGTGGCGGGGCATCGGCCGCGCCGAAGTGGTGGCCGACGTCGACGAAGCCGACGTGCTGCGCGTACTGGCCGCGGCCTGACCTGCGACTGTTGGCCGCAGGTGGGGGGCCGTTACGGCCTGCCCCAGCGTTCACGGCTACAATCGCGGCCATGCGCGTCTTCCTGCAGCACCACCCCGGCGGCACTGAACCGGCCCGCTACCTGCAGCTGACCCTGCAGCCGGACCTGTTGGGCAATTGGGAACTGCTGCACGAATCGGGCGTGGTGGGCGGTCGCGCGCGGTTGCGTTGCGAGGTGTTCGCGCAGGCCGAGCCGGCCCAGCGCGCCTTCGAAAAGACGCGCGATATCCACCTGCAACGTGGCTACCAGATTACCTACACCAGCGGCGTCGCGCCGCGCTGAGCGCCGGCACAGCCCCGCTCTTTCACCCCGGCCCCGCGCCACCAGAGTCCAAGGAAGCGTTACGTGACCAGCCCCTCCCGCCATGATCGCCTGCTGCGTGCCCTGCGCCGCGAACCGGTGGACTGCACCCCCGTCTGGCTGATGCGCCAGGCCGGCCGCTACCTGCCCGAGTACCGCGCCACCCGCGCCAAGGCCGGCAGCTTCCTGGCCATGGCCAAGAATCCCGACATCGCCTGCGAAGTGACCCTGCAGCCGCTGCGTCGCTTCGACCTGGATGCGGCGATCCTGTTCTCGGACATCCTCACCATTCCCGACGCGATGGGCCTGGAGCTGTACTTCGTCGATGGCGAAGGCCCCAAGTTCCGCCACCCTGTACGCGACACCGCCGCCATCGCCAGACTGGCCGTGCCGGACATGGAAACCGAACTGCGCTACGTCATGGACGCGGTCCGCGTGATCCGCCGCGAGCTGGACGGCAGCGTGCCGCTGATCGGCTTCTCCGGCAGCCCGTGGACGCTGGCCTGCTACATGGTCGAAGGCGGCGGCAGCAAGGACTTTGCCCGCATCAAGGCCATGGCCCTGAACGAACCGGCCGCCCTGCACCAGTTGCTGTCGGTGGTCACCGACGCGGTCATCGCCTACCTCGCCGCCCAGCGCGCCGCCGGCGCCCAGGTACTGCAGGTCTTCGACACCTGGGGCGGCGTGCTCAGCCCCGGCATGTACCGCGAATTCTCGCTGCGCTACCTGACCCGCATCGCCCAGGAACTGGAACGCGGCCAGGGCGAGCAGCGCACCCCGCTGATCCTGTTCGGCAAGGGGACCGGCCTGCACCTGGGCGCACTGGCCGACACCGGCGCCGACGCCCTCGGCGTGGACTGGACCCTGGACCTGTCCGACGCGCTCGCCCGTACCGGCGGCAAGGTTGCCCTGCAGGGCAACCTGGACCCCGCCACCCTGTACGGCAACCCCGAGGCCATCGAACGCGCCGCCCGCCGCGTGCTCGACAGCTACGCCGACGGCAACGGCGGCTCCCGCGAAGGCCACGTATTCAACCTCGGACACGGCATGTCCCCCGACATGAACCCCGACCACGTGGGCGTGCTGGTCGACGCCGTGCACCGCTTGAGCAAGCGCTGATCCATCGGCGCGGAGGGCAGCCGACCAACGGTCGGCTCTACCCCCCAAGCACCCCGCAACCCGCAGCCCCCATGCGCCGCAACCGGTAGAGCCACCCCACGGGTGGCTGCACGCAGGCGACGCCGAGCACCGGTAGAGCAAGCGCCGAATGATCGGCACGAACGGCAGCCGACCAACGGTCGGCTCTACCCCCCCAAGCACCCCGCGACCGGCTACCCCCATGTGCCGCAACCGGTAGAGCCACCCCACGGGTGGCTGCACGCAGGCGACGCCGAGCACGGGTAAAGCAAGCGCCGATTGATCGGCACGAACGGCAGCCGACCAACGGTCGGCTCTACCCCCAAGCACCCCGCAACCGGCAGCCCCCATGCGCCGCAACCGGTAGAGCCATCCCATGGGTGGCTGCACGCAACCCCAAAACATCGTCAGCCACGCATGGCGTGGCTCTACCGCTGTTGCCATGCGCACCGACACCGTGTCGGGGGCTGGCGTGGGTAGGTTGGCGGGACCGTTGGGCGCCATGGATGGCGCCCACGAGCCTCCAAGGATGGATGTACGGCGTGTCCCGCCAACCTACCCACGCCAGCCCAGCCAGGTCACCACCACATCAACAGCTTCGGCTTCGGCTTCGGCTCTGGCTCCAGCTCTGCTTCCACTCGGCAAAGAACTTTGCCCATCCAGTCCACAACCGCCTCTTGACCACACCCTGATCCCACATCGGCGATCATGTGCGCCTCGTTGATGAAGGCACCCACGATGACGACCAGCAGCTACGCCTCGATCCGGCCCCTGTTGTGGCTCGTATCGCTGGCGATCTTCATGCAGATGCTGGACTCCACCATCGTCAACACCGCCCTCCCCGCCATGGCCCGCAGCCTCGGCGAAAGCCCCCTGCAGATGCAGTCGGTCGTCTTCAGCTACGCCCTCGCCGTCGCCACCTTCATCCCCGCCTCCGGCTGGATCGCCGACCGCTTCGGCACCCGGCGCACCTTCCTCGTCGCCATCATCCTGTTCACCCTCGGCTCGCTCGCCTGCGCCCTCGCCCAGACCCTCCACCAGCTCGTCGGCGCCCGCGTCCTGCAGGGCATCGGGGGCGCCATGCTGCTCCCCGTCGGCCGCCTCGCCGTCATGCGCTCGGTCTCCCGCGAAGAATTCCTCCGCGCCATGAGCTTCATCGCCATCCCCGCCCTCATCGGCCCCCTCATCGGCCCCACCCTCGGTGGCTGGCTCGTCGAAGTCGCCTCCTGGCACTGGGTCTTCCTGATCAACCTGCCCATCGGCGTCATCGGCTACATCGCCGCCATGAAGGTCATGCCCGACCACTACGCCGAACACCGCACCCGCTTCGACATCGCCGGCTACCTCATGCTCGCCTTCGGCATGGTGGTCCTGTCGCTTGCCCTCGATGGCATCTCCGGCATGGCCACCCCGCACGCCCTGATCATGCTCATGACCGTAGCCGGCCTGGCCGCCTTGGTCGGCTACTGGCTGCACGCTGCCAATTCCACCGCCCCGCTGTTCTCGCTGGCCCTGTTCCACGTACCCAGCTACCGCATCGGCATTCTCGGCAACCTGTTCTCGCGCATCGGCAGCAGTGCCATGCCCCTGCTCATCCCGCTGCTGCTCCAGGTCGGCATGGGCATGAGCCCAATGAATGCCGGCCTGCTCATGATCCCGGTCGCCGCCGCCGGCATGGTCTCCAAACGTTACGCCGTCAAACTGGTTGAACGCTTCGGCTACCGCCGCGTGCTCATGGTCAACACCGTGCTGGTCGGCCTGGCCATGGCCAGCTTCATCTTCATGACCCCCGGCCAGCCGCTGTGGGTACGCGTCGTCCAGCTGGCCCTGTTCGGCGCGGTCAACTCGCTGCAGTTCACCGTCATGAACACCGTCACCCTGCGCGACCTGGATCGCGACTTCGCCAGCGCCGGCAACAGCTTGCTGTCGATGGTGATGATGCTCGCCACCGGCTTCGGCGCCGCCGCCGCCGGCAGCCTGCTGGCCGCCTTCGCGCATCTTGACCAGCTGCACGGTGCCACCGCCGCTCTGCACGCCACCTTCGTCTGCGTCGGCGCCATCACCCTGACCTCCACGCTCATCTTCTGGCAGCTGCCCGATACCCGCCCGTCCCCACGGGATGTGGAGGAGGTCGCCGAATAGGCGACCTCGGGTTGTCATCGGACCCTTGGTCCGATGACCACCCAGCGCACCCACGGTGCGCTCTACCCGCGGGGGTGCCGCAATGCCCGCGCGATCGCCTCCACCAGCAGGTCACCGGTTACCGGCTTGCGCAGGAACCCGCTGAAACCGGCCTCCTGCACCTGCTGTTCAATACCCGGATCGGTACGCGCCGTCACCGCGATCATCGGCATCTCATAGCCCTGGTTGCGCAGGTGCCCGGCCAACTCGATGCCGCCCAGGCCCGGCAGGTCCAGGTCCAGCAGCGCCACGTCGAACGGGGTCCCGCTCACCTCGCGCAGCGCCGCCAGCGCATGTTCGGCATGCACCATGTCGTGCCCGCGCGCACTCAGCAGACCGATGATCACGCTGGCTACCGTGGCGTCGTCTTCCACCAGCAGGATGCGCAGTGGCGGCAGGCGCAGGCTCTCGCTGCCCGGTTCGCCGCCAGACGGCAGCGCGGCGATGTGGAGCGGCAACGGCAGGCTCACGCTGAAGCGCGTGCCCACGCCCAGCTGGCTCTCCACCCCGATCTGGCCCTGCATGGCCAACGCCAGCTCCCGGCAGATCGCCAGACCCAGCCCACTGCCGCCATATTGCGCCGCCGTGCGCGCCCCGTCGGCTTGTTCGAAGCGACGGAACAGGCGCTGCTGCTGGTCGCTGCTGATGCCCGGGCCGGTGTCGGACACCTCGAAATGCAGGCCGCGTTCGGACGATAGCGTGGTCGCCTTCAGGCGCACTTCGCCGTGCGTGGTGAACTTCACCGCGTTGCCCAGCAGGTTGAGCAGGATCTGCCGCACGCGGACCGCATCGCCCACGCTGGCCAGACCGGCAGGCAGCTGGTTGTCCACCACGAACCGCACGTGCTTCTGTTCGGCAAGCGCGGCCATCAGCGTGCACACATCGCTGACCACGTTGTGGACATCGAACGGCTGCGACTGCAACTGCAACCGTCCGGACTCGATGCGCGCCAGATCCAGTGCGTCGTTCACAAGATGCAGCAGGTGCTCGCCGGCATGCCGGATGGACGCGGTCCAGCTGCGCTGCTGCGGGTCCAGCGACGAGCCCAGCAGCAATTCGCTCATGCCCAGCACGCCGGTCATCGGCGTGCGTACTTCGTGTCCCAGGTTGGCCAGGAAGCGGGTCTTGGCCGCCGATGCCTGCTCGGCCAGCTCCTGTTTCTGGAGGGCCAGCTGGTAGGCATGCCGACGCTGCAACCGGCGCCGGTACAACCAGGCAATCAGGCTCATCAACAGCAGCGTCATCGAGGTCAGCACCAGCAGCCCGGACATGCTCCGCCACCACGGCGGCATCACCCGGAATTCCAGCGACTGCACCCGCGACCACACCTGGTCGGCCGAACGCGCCTGCACTTCCAGCCGGTAGCGGCCCGGCGGCAACCGCGAGAACACGCGTTCGCCCGCAGGCCCCACTTCCACCCAGTCCGGGTCGTAGCCGGCCAGCCGGTAGCGGTAGCTGTTGGACGACGAATCGGCGAACGACAGCAGACGCGCCACGATGCGCAGGTCACGATCGGCGTCGGCCACCTCCAGCGGGCTCAGGTGGGTCAGGTCGGCGACACGGTCACCGCGGCGCACCTCGACCCGCTCGATCACCAGCGGCGCGCGCCGGTTGGAGGGCCGCACCTGGCGTGGGTCGAACACCACCACGCCCGCCGGCGTGCCGCCGACGATGCGGCCGCTGGCGGTGCGGCTCAGCGTGCTGCGGCGGAACTCCTGGCTGGGCAGTCCATCGTGCACGCCATACAGGCGCACATTGCCCATCTGCGGGTCGACGCGGATCAGGCCGCGTGCGCTGGCGGCCCAGACCACGCCCTGCGCATCGACCACCAGCCCGGTCGCCGACACTTCCGGATAGCCCGCACCGCCGCCGATGACGGCCTGCAACAACAGCCGCCCGCCCTGCCACCGGTACTGGCTGAGCCGCCCTTCCTCGGACAGCCACAGGCTGCCGTCGTCACCGCGCGCCAGTGCGTGGATCGCCGCCGAAGGCCCACCGGCCACCGGCTCGAACCGCGAGCGGCCCGGCATCCATTGCAGCAGCCCCTGGTTGGTCGCCACCCATAGCGTGTCGTCCGGTCCGCACAGCAGGTCCAGGGTCAACTGGCCCGCCGCGAGCCCGGCATGGCCGGCGGGCACGCGGTGCAACACGCGACCGTCCAGGTCGCGCTGCTGCAACCCGGTGGACGCGGCACTCCACAGGCGTTGGCCATCGCAGACCGCCAACGATTCCAGCTGGCCCTCCATCGCCGCGTCAACCGCGGCATCGTGGCCCCACCGTCGGATCGCTCCATCCCGCGGGTCATAGCGCAGCAAGGCCGACATCGAGCCGATCCAGACCTGACCACGGGGGTCCTCCTGCACCGATTGCAGCCACTGCGTGCCATCCACGCCGGTCCGGTGCTGGGTCACCCGGCCGCTGACCGGGTCGAACTTGTCCAGCGCCCCGTGCGTTCCCACCGCCCACACTTCGCCATCGGCGGCGGCGGACATGCCCAGCACGTAGCCATTGCGCAGTGACGCCGGATCATCCTCCAGGCGCGACAGCACCGAGAACTGCCACCACCGCGGCAACAGGTGCCACAACCCGCCATTGACGCTGGCCAGCCAGATCCCGCCTTCGCGGTCTTCATAGGCGCCGGTCCAGTTCGGGCGTACCTGGCCACGTGCCACCGCGCTGTACAACGGCACCTGCTGGAAGTGGTTGTCGTAGGCGCGCCCGAGCCCGGAACGGGTATCCAGCCAATAGCCGCCCTGCTCGTCGCGCAGCATCATGCCCAGCACCTGATCGCCGGCGGACACCTTCCACGGTGCCGGTTCGAAGCGCCCATCCGGTCGACGGACCAGCACGCCGGTATTGGTGCCGATCCACAGGCTGCCATCGATCTCGGCGGTCAGGCCGTTGATTACCTGCGCCGGCACGTCGCGGCTGGGCACCCGTTCGAAATCCGTGCCGGTCCAGCGTGCCAGGCCCGCCTGCGTGCCGACCCACAGGCTGCCGTCACGGGTGGTGGCCAGGTGGGTCACCGACGCGGCCGGCAGGCTGCGCGGGTTGCCGCGCTCGGGCATGAAGCGGGTCACCTTGCCGTCACGGTCCAGCCGGTGCAGGCCCCCTTCGTAAGTGCCGAACCACACGGTGCCATCGGCGGTCGAGGTGATCGACCAGATCGTGTTGCTGCCGATCTGCGGATGGCTGGCACGGTCGAAGAAGCGCAACTCACGGCGATCGGCCGACATCATCGCCAGGCCGGCATTCTCGGTGCCGATCCACAGCTGGTTGCGCGCATCCACGTGCACGCTCCAGACGTGGTTGTCGCGCAGACCGTCCTCGGCGCGCCAGACGCGGTAGTTGCGTCCGTCGTAGCGGGCCAGCCCGTCGTTGGTGGCGATCCACAGGTAGCCATAGCCATCTTCGGCCATGCGGTTGACCGTGTTGGACGGCAAGCCATCGAACACCGTCAGCTGGCGTGGCGTAGGTGGCACGGGCTGGGCCTGGCCGACGGTCGGCCACAGCCATGCGATCCCGATCAGGAGCAGCCAACGCAATGACACCACTGGTGGATCTCCCCCATCGTCCATGGATGCATCCCAGGGGCTATGCGCGCGCGATGCTGCCGGCGCGCCGATCCCGGGCCTGTCCGCATGGTAAACGGTTCGCTACGCGGCGACGATCCGCCCAGGCTGCCGCGCGGCGCGCACCGCCGCCAGCAGCTGCTCGCCGCCGGCCGGCTTGTGCAGCCAGCCTGCCGCACCCGCCGCCGCCGACCGTTCTGCAAGGTCGGGGTCGCGGCGCGCCGTGAGGACCACCACCGGTACCGGGCAGCCCTGTGCGCCCAGCATGTCCAGCAGCTGCCACCCGTCCACGCCGGGCAGGTCCAGGTCCAGCAGCACCACGTCGAACCGTGCCACCGCCAGCTCGCCCAACGCGGCCAGTGCGTGCGGCGCGGTGACCACCTGTGCGCCGCCGGCCGCCAGCAGGCCGGCGTGCACATCGGCCACCAGCGGTTCGTCTTCCACCAGCAGCACCCGCTCGCCGTGGCGTACCCCCGCGCTTTCCATGGCCACGCCGGAAGGTGCCGGCGCGCAGGTGGGGCATGCTTTGCCCGTGGCCATCGGCAGGCTCAGCAGCACCCTCCCACCCGAGCCGCCCCGCGCGCAGACCAGCCGCACCCGCCCCCCCAGCGCGCGCGCGCCGGCTCGGGCGAACTCCAGCGCATCACCGGACAGGATCCCGGACGGCAGCGGGGTTGCGCTCGCGGCGAACGCATCGATATCCACCAGCACGCCACTGCGCCCGGGCAACCAGCTGGCACGGAACGACATCCTGCACGCGCCCAGCGTCTGCACCATGACATCCACTACCCGCTGCAGCACCTGCTGCACGCGCTCGGGATCGGTATGCACGCGCGCTGCACCGGGCAGGTCCACGCATGCCGCCAGGCTGCTGCCCTGCGCGCACAGGTCCAGCTGCGCGCTCTGCCGCCAGCGCTGCAGCAACGCGGGCAATTCAACCTCGCGGCACTGCAGTGGCAACCGGCCCGCATCCATGCGGGCGTCATCCAGTGCCTGGTTGACGATAGCCAGCAACTGCCGGCCACCGCGATCGATCCGTTGCAGCCGACGCCGTTGCTGCGCATCCAGCGGCGAGGCCAGCAGCAGTTCGGTCATCCCCAGTACGCCTGTCAACGGCGTACGCACTTCGTGCCCGAACGTGGCCAGGTAGTGCGCCTTGGCCTGCGCCGACTGCTGTGCCCATGCGTGCCGCTGCGCCGTGGCGCGGCGCGCGCGTGACCGCGACAGGCTGCGCCCGCCCAGCCAGGCCAGCACCCCCAGCACCCCGACCACGCTGGCGGCGTGCGCAACGGACGGCTGCCCGTACTGCCAGCCATCGGGCTGCACGTCCAATACCAGGGTGTGCGCCGCCGACCAGCGTCCCTCGCCGCTACGCTCCTGGTACTCCAGCACATGGCGACCCGGTGCCAGCTTCGGAAAATCCACCGTGCCACGGCTGCGGGTGCGGTGCCATCCACGTGCGCCATCGCGCAGCCGGAAACGATACTGCTGGTCCGGGTCGAGCTGGGCGGACAGGACCCTGGCGGTGATCTGGATGTCACGATCCTCTGCCCGCAGCTGCAGCGTCGCCGCCGGTGGCAGCGTGAGCAGGCGCTGGTCCCGGCGTACCTGCACCCGTTCGATCACCAGCGCCGACGGCGTGGCCGGGCGCGCCAGAAGCGCAGGGTCGAACGCGATCGCGCCGTCGGCGTCGATGGCCAGCATCTGCCGCCCCTGCGCCTGCAGGCGTGCCTTCAGCAGGGGGGCCGGGATGCCGTCATCGCGCGTGAACACGCGGAGCTCATTCCAGGGAGGTGCAACCCGCAGCAGGCCATGGCTCGAAACGCCCCACAGCACGCCATCGGCGTCGGTGGCCATTGCATGCACCGCCTGTGCCGGCACGCCATCGCGCTCATCCAGACGCAGGCTGCGCAGCAGGCGCCCGTCGTGCCATTGGTAGCGATGAAGTGCGCCCGTGCTGGCCACCCACAGGTGCCCATCGGCGGCAACGTGCAACGCAGTGATTGCCGTGGGTGCACCGGCGACAGGTTGCAGCTGCGCGCCGCTCCAGCGCATCAACCCCTCGCGGCTGCCCAGCCAGACGCCGCCGTCGCTTGCACAATGCAGCGACACGGGCCCGCGCAGCGGTGCCTGCCCGGCCCCCTGCAGCGGCCAGCGCACCTGCCGACGCCGCGCTGGTCCGCGGCCCTCCAGCATGCCGGCGTGGAGGCGCCAATAGCGGGCGTCGTTGCAGGCCAGCTCCTCGCTTGTCCGCGCCGACACGGGCAGAAAACCGTCCAGCCCCACCTGCCCTGCGGGCGCCTGCCGTCGCGTGAACTGTGACCATCGCGGTGGCAGGCGCCACAGCCCCAGATGGCTTCCCAGCAGCCACGCGCCGCCATTCCGATCTTCAAAGGCGCCCCGCAGGCTCGGGGGCGCACCGCGTCCGGCCATGGCGAACGACACGGGGGTTGCAGCGCCGCCATCCACGGGCTGGTGCCAGATCCGACCGGGTTCGGCCAGCCAGTGCGCGCCATCGCCACCGATGCCCAACAGGCGACGCTGGGCAGGGACGGGGGCGGCCTGCAACGCGGTGCACGCGGTGCCACGCCACTGGCCCAGGGCCGTGCTTGCCCACACCACGCCTGCGCTGTCCTGGTGCAATCCAAGGACCGCCGCGTGCGCCACGCGTGGATCGGGCGGGCGATGGAAGCGCCCGGCCTGCCAACAGGCCAATCCCTGCGATGTGCCTATCCAGAGCACACCACGATCATCGACCACCAAATGCCCGACATCTCCGGCCGGCACGCCGTCATCGCGCAGCGTCGGCAGGAACTGCCGGAGACGCTGCTGACGGTCCAGCCGAAACAGCCCGGCGCCACGGGTACCGAACCACACCCCGCCTTCTGCGTCAGGCAGCACCGCGCTGATCGGCACCCCGGCCAGGGCCGGGTGGCCGGCGCCACCAAACCCGTCGATCCGGCTGCGGTCGGCCGACATCCGCATCAGCGTGCCGTAACCGGTTCCCATCCAGAGCTGGTCCTGGGCGTCCACGGCCAGGCTGGGCAACACGTTGTCGGCCAATCCCTGCTCGCGGCGCCAGAGGCGGAACTGGCGCCCGTCGAAACGCGCCAGCCCGTCGTCGGTGGCAAACCACAGATATCCCTGCCGATCCTGGACAACCTGGTGCACGGCATTGGAAGGCAGGCCATCGGCCGTCGTCACACGGGCGGCCTCGGGCACGCGCGACGCCGCTGCCGAGGCGATCGATGCCAGCAGCAACAGTGCCAGGGTCCGCCATGCCAACCGGCGCATCATCGCACTGCCCGGCACTGCAGCAGCGCCGCACGCAGCGCGGCATCGCCGAGTGGCAGCCGGACGAAGGCAGTGAAGCCGGCCGCCATCGCATCGCGTTCTGCGTCGGCATCGGCACGTGGGGTCAACGCCAGTCGCGGTACTCCCGGCCAGCGTTGCGCCAGCCACGTCCCGGCCAGCACATCGCCCATCCGCAGGTCCGGGTCGGTTGCGATCAGTTGCCAGGACCCCGCCGGTCCGCCTGGCAGCGCGCTGGGATCGTCGCATCCCACGACCACCCGACACCCCTGCGCGCGCAGAAGCGCCGCAACGACGTCGGCGATGTCCGGATCCGGCAACAGCAGCAGGACCGTTGTCCCGACCAGAACCGCCCCGTCGGTCCCCGCGTGCGTGGCAGGCGCGGCTGTCGGCTGCGGCGTGGTTTCCAAGGGCAGCTGCACCTCGAAACGGGTCCCCAGCCCGGGCCGGCTGTCCACCGTGATATCGCCCCCCATCGCCTGGGCCAGTTCGCGGCTGATCGCCAGGCCCAGGCCGCTGCCACCGTGGCGGGCCATCGTCGCGGCCTCGTCGGCCTGCTCGAAGCGCTGGAACAACCGCTGCACCTGTGCGGCGGTCATGCCCGGCCCTGTGTCGGCCACCACCAGGTGCAGGCCCTGCCCTTGCGGGCCGGCCTGTATCGATACCTCGACGCGTCCCTGCGCGGTGAACTTCACCGCATTGCCGACCAGGTTGAGCAGTATCTGGCGCAACCGCCGGGGGTCGCCCAGCAGCCACCGCTGCGGATCCAGACGGCTGCTCCAATGCAGCTGCACATGCTTGGCATCGGCCACGGGCGACATCAACGCATGGAGTTCATGCAGCAGCAACACCGGCGAAAACGCCACGTGGTCCAGCTGAAGACGCCCGGCTTCAATGCTGGCCAGGTCCAGGGCATCGTCCACCAGCTGCACCAGGTGCAGCCCCGCACGGCGCAGGCTGTCGGCCCTTGCACGCTGCGGCTGCGTTAGCGGACCCTGCAGCAGCAGTTCGCTCCAGCCGGCGATGATCGTGATCGGAATGCGGATGCGCCTGCCAAGACGCCTCAGGAAGCGCGTGCGGCGCGCCGACGCCTGCTCGGCCAGGCAGCGCTGCATGCGTGCCTCGCGCAGGGCGGCGCGCTGCCGCAGCGCGTAGGTGACCAGCCGTCCCAGCAGGACCACCGCCAGCGCCGCGGTCAGCAGCGCTACGCCTTGGCCTGCAGCCGTCTCCCACCATCCCGGCGCCACCTGCAGCAGCCGCTCGGCCGGGGCCGACCACGCACCGTCGCCGTGCCGTGCCTGTACCGCCAGTCGGTGCTCACCGGCGGGCAGGCGCGCAAACGTGCGCAGTGCCACCGGCCCGGTCTCCACCCAGTCCGGGTCATGGCCTTCCAGACGGAACCGGTGCTGGATGCGATCGGCATCGCCCGGGCCCAGTAGATTGACTGCGACCTGGATGTTGCGGTCGCTGCTGGCCAACGGCACCGTCGCCGCATCGGTGCGCAGGGTCAGCGGCGTGCCCTTGCGCTCGACCCGGACCGCGTTGACCACCAGTACAGGCGTCGGCCCCTGTTCGACCACGGCCGCGGGCTCGATCAGCAGCAGCCCGCCCTCGCGCGCGGCCGCGGCCAGCACACCGGTGCCCAGCCGTACCAGACGGTGCGCGAGGACTTCCTGTACCGGCAGGCCGTCGGCGCTGCCCAGCACGCGCACCCGGCCCCGCTCCGGGTCCAGCCGCACCATGCCGCGCGCGGCACCGGCCCACACGATACCCTGGCCATCCACCACCAACGCCTCTGCGCGTAGCAGCGGGTAGCCCTGCGCGCCCTCGAACCGGCGCAGCCGGTGCAGCACGCGTCCATCCCAGCGATGCTGTTCCAGCGCGTCCTGACGGCTGAGCCAGAGGCTTCCATCGTCGGCCTCGGCCATGGCCGCCACTGCACTGCCCGTGGGTTCTGCGGGCACGAAGCGGCCGCGGGATGTATCCCATGTCTTGAGCCCATCGCGATCGGTCGCCCACAGCACACCGTCCCGGCTGCACAACAGCTGCCGTCCCGACATCGACGCGCTCAGGCCCAGGGTGCCGGGGGACTGCGCCAGCTGTCGCCTGCCCTGCGCTGACCAGTGCTGGATCTGGCCGCTGCCGGCCACCCACACCGTGCCATCCGGACAGGTCTGCAGGTGCGCGCCCGCGTCGTTGAATGACCCGCCCAGCGACCACCGACGCACCTCCCCGCGCGCAGGATCGTAGCGCGTCAACTGCCCGGCACTGGCGATCCAGAGCCGCTGCTGCCGATCCTCTGCCATGCCCACCGGCTGCGCGCTGGGGCCGGCATGGGGCAGGTCAAGATGCGCGCTGCTCGCACCGGTGCGCAGGTCAAGGCGCTGCAGCCGGCCCTGGCTGCCCGCCACCCACAGCCGACCATCGGCCGCCGCGGCCAGGGCCAGCACGTCATGACTGCGAATGCCCGGCAGCCCGTCGCCCGCCATCGGCAATGCGGTGAATTCACGCCACCGCGCGGGCAGCCGCCACACGCCGTGCGCCCTGCTCAGGAACCAGATGTCGCCGTGCCGGTCCTGCACCGCCGCGTACATCTCCACCGCGCGCGTTGATGGTCCCTGCAACGGCCTGAGGGGAACGCGCTGGCGGTGCGTTCCGCGCGTCAGGTACAGGCCCGTGCCCCGCTGCGTCCACAATGCGCCATCGGCGCTGCGCAGCAGCGGTCGCCCGGACGCCGACACGCTGCCGGACCGCCTGCCCATGGCTTCTCCCCATGTGCGTACGCCATTGCTGGCATGGATGCCGCCCTGGGGATCAGGCCACAGCGCCTGTATTGGACCGTCAGCGCCCTGGGCGGTGCCGGCACGCTGCAGACGGCCGTCGGCAAAACGACGCACCCCCTGCGACGTTCCTACCCACAGGCGCCCGACGTGGTCGATGGCCAGGGCAGTGACGGAGTCTGCGGCGGCATCCACCACCTGCCAGCGCGCATCCAGTGCCGGCAGCATGTACAGACGATGATCCGATCCAATGACCCACAGCGGGCTGCCACCACCGCCGGCAATGGCATGGATGGTGCCGCTGCGCACGGCCCACGGCACCTGTGCACCGGCGCGCTCGAAGCGGCGTCGGTCAACACCCAGCATCAGCAGCCCCTGCGAGGCCGTGCCCACCCATACCCTGCCTGCGGGGTCGACGTGCAACGCGTGCAGGGTGGTGTCGTGCAACCCGTGTTCGTCCCCCCACACCCGCGACCGCCGTCCATCAAAACGCAGCAGGCCTTCACTGCTGGCCATCCACAGATAGCCGGTGGCATCTTCGGCCATCGCATGGATGCCCGTGGTGGGCAGGCCATCGATGACACCCAGTTGCCGTGGCCAGGGCAGATCAAGCACCGACGCCAGCAGGGCCCATGGCCAGCACCCCAGCATCAGTGCCACCAGCCCGCGGCCGCCGATCCGCCGCCCTGTCCTGCCTACACGCACGTGTGATTGAACGGGAAACAAGTCATCGCGCGACAGTAAAGCGGCGACATCAGGACCACAGCCCTGATCCCGGTCCGGGATCACAGTCTGGACAATTCCAGATTTGATCGAACGCCACCTATCAACTGATGCACTTAATCACGAACGGCATTCAGCTCTCGCGCTGGCGCAGTGCCCGTGCCTGGGCGATGGCATCGATGAGCAGATCACCGGTCACTGGCTTGCGCAGGAAACCGTCGAAACCGCCCTGCAGCACCTGCTGTTCGGCGTAGGCATCCGACCGTGCCGTCACGGCGATCAGCGGCAACTCATAGCCCATTGCGCGCAACTGGCCGGCGATGGCGATGCCATCCAATGCCGGCAGGTCCAGATCGAGCAGGCCGACATCGAAGCGGCCGGCAGCCACTTCCGACAACGCGGCCAACCCATGCAGCACGTGCACCACCTCGTGGCCACGCGCCTGCAGCAGGCCGGCGATCACATCGGCCACGGTCGGGTCGTCTTCCACCAGCAGCAACCGCAAGGGCGGCAATTGGATACGCGCGGCATCGGACGCGTGGCTGGCGACGGTGCCCTGCTGCTGGGTCCACGGCAGCGGCAACTGCACGCTGAAACGCGCGCCGTGGCCCAGCCGGCTGTCGATATCGATACGCCCGCCCATCGCCACCGCCAGTTCCTGGCAGATCGCCAGGCCCAGCCCGCTTCCGCCATAGCGCGATGCCGTCCGCGGGCCATCGGCCTGTTCGAAGCGATGGAACAGGCGCTGCTGCTGGTCGGTGTTGATGCCTGGCCCGGTGTCGGCCACCTCGAAAATGATGCCCATGCCGCCATTGATCAGTTCCGCGCCCAGGCTTACGTGCCCGCGCTCGGTGAACTTGATCGCATTGCCCAGCAGGTTCATCAGGATCTGCCGCACGCGCATTTCGTCGCCGCTGACCAGGATCGGACCGGGCAGATTGAAGCTGCGCTCGAACGCCAGGCCACGGTGGTGTGCCATCGGCTCCATCAGCGCCTGTACCTGGGCCAGCATCGACATCAGGTCGAACGGGCGGATGTCCAGTTCCAGCCGCCCGGCTTCGATCCGGGCCAGGTCCAGCGCATCGTTGACCAGCCGCAGCAGGTGGGTGCCGGCATGCTGGATCGAGGCCGCATAGCCGCGCTGCAGTTCATCCAGCGGCGTGGCCAGCAGCAGTTCGCTCATGCCCAGCACACCGGTCATCGGCGTGCGCACCTCGTGGCCCAGGGTGGCCAGGAACTGGCTTTTGGCCTGCGATGCCTGCTCTGCGATCTGGTGCTTGTGCACGGTCAGCTGCCATTGCTGGCGACGGCGCAGGCGCGCGCGTGCCACGTACACCACCATCGCCACCAGCAGCAGCCACAGCAGCAGGTACGCCAGGATCGCCCAGCTGCTGCGCCACCACGGCGGCAGCACTTCCACGCTGAGCGTGCGCGAGGGCGTCCACTGCCCCTGCGGCGTGGCCGCCTGCACGTCGATGGCATAGTGGCCCGAGGGCAGGCGCGACAGCAGGCGTTCGCCGTCGGCGGCCTGCATCACCCAGTTCTGGTCGTAGCCGGAGACGCGGTAGCGATAGCGGTTGCCCTGCGGATTGGCGTAAGACAGCAGCCGTGCGCTGATGATCAGGTCGCGGTCCTGCGGGCCCAGCACGATCGGTGCATCCGGGGGCAGCGACTGCTGGCCTTCGGCGTCGTCGCGGCGTACCTGCACGTTGTCGATCACCAGCTGCGAGGGCGGCAGCGGCACATCGGCGGCATCCGGATCGAAGCCGACCAGCCCGGTGGCGGTCACCGCCAGCATGCGCCCGTTGGCCGCACGCACCGGCGGCCGGCCACTGAATTCCACGTCGGGCAGCCCGTCGCGCTCACCATAGACACGCAACCGGCGCTGCGCGCCATCCCAGCGCACCAGTCCGCGCGGCGTGGTGGCCCAGACCTGGCCCTGACGACCGGTGACCACCCCGCCCATCGATACCGCCGGCAGACCCTGCGCAGCGCCCACCCGCTCGCGCAGGGTCATGCTCAGCCCGTCCCAGCCGTACCGCTCCAGCGCGCCGTTGCGTGCCAGCCAGAGCTCGTTCGGACTGGTCCAGGTGAGGTCGTAGATGCTGCCGCGGGAAATGCCCGGGACCTGCTCGAAGCGGTCCTCGGTCCAGCGCAGCAGGCCCATGCCGCCCATGATCCAGAGCTGTCCGCGCGGGTCGAACAGCATCTGCTCGACCGGGTTCTCGGTCAGCCCGCGGCCTTCTTCGATGCGGATGGTGTCCAGCAGGTTGCCCTGCGCATCGCGCCGCTGGATGCCAAGGCTCATGACCGACATCCACAACTCACCATTGGGGGCTTGGCGGATCAGGTCGATGCGCTGGCGCACGTCCGACCCGCCCCCGATCTTCCACTCGCGCAGCTGACCGGTGCGCGGCTGGTAGAGGCCCAGCCGCCCGCCCCGGCCGATCCACAGCGCGCCGTCGGCACGCGGCAGCACCGACCAGATGGCGCCCACCCCCAGCTGCCTGTCATCGGCGATCTGGCGTAGGGTGCCCTGCGCGTCCAGCCGGTAGATGCCGTGCGCACCGCCGATGTAGAAATCGTCGCCGGCCGCGGCGGCGCTCAGCAGGTACACACTGTCCAGCGGCTTGCCGTCGAGCTGGTACCAGGTGGAAAAGCGCTTCCACCCCGGCGGCAGATAGGCCAGCCCCTGGGTCAGCATGGCGACCCACAGCCCCCCTTCGTGGTCCTGCAGCATGTCCAGCACACCGCTGCGCGCGGTCAGGAAGCCGCTGCCGGCATCACCGGCCAGCAGGTGCACCGCGGCTTCGTCGCCGCGGTACAGGCCATCGGCCGTGCCCAGCCAGTAGCCGCCGTTGCGATCGTGGATGACGGTGGCCGCACGTACGTCGGCACTGAGCGTCCACGGTGCCTTGCGCACGCTGCCATCGGCGCCGATGCGGAACAAACCGCCTTCGGTGCCGGCCCACACGGTGCCATCGGGTTCGCGGGTCAGCCGGAACACGCTCTTGCCGGCAAGCAGCGCCGGTGCGATGCGATGGAAGCGCTGCCCATCCCAGCGCGCCACGCCGCTGCCGGTGCCGATCCACACATGCCCGTTCGGGTCCGCCAGGAGGGTGTAGATGGTGTCATCGGGCAGGCTGTCGGGGTCGTTGGGATCGGCGTGGTACTGCACCAGGCTGCCGTCTTCCCCCCGCCGGCAGATGCCGTGCCGGTTGGTGCCGATCCACAGCGACTTGGCCGCATAGGCCAGCGACCAGAACTGGCCATCACAGCGGGCATTGAGGTCGGTGAAATGCTGGAAAGCCGCGCGCCCGGGGGCCAGCATGCTGAGGCCGACGCCGTTCACCCCCACCCAGACCCGATCCATCGGGTCCACCAGCAGGGTTTCCACTTCGTTGCCGGGAATCGAGCCGGGGTCGGCCGGGTCGTGCCGCCACACGCGCAGGCCCACGCCATCCACGCGCGCCAGGCCGTCGTCGGTGGCCGCCCAGATGTACCCCTGGCGATCCTGTGCGAGCGCCAGCACCATGCGCGACGGCATACCGTCGGCAGCACCGAGGCGGCGCATGCGCGGCGTTTCTGCCGATGCTCCTGCCGTTGTTCCTGCGGCCCATGCCGCCACCGGCACCAGGCACAATGCCAGGACCAGCAGCACGATGCCCGCGCAGCAGCCACGCGTCCCCATCGCCATCCAGATCTCCCTGTAGCCGCTGATTGTCCCACAGCCCCTGCGGCCGCGCGCGGGCCGACGCAGCCTCGGGACCGCCGCCGACGGAAAGTTGCACCACGATCTGTTGCAGCCATGACACTGCTGCCGGTGACGGTGCTGTGCGTATGATCGGCCCTGACCTTCCCGGAGCCCGGCCATGACCCTGCGCCTGACCCTCGCCCTGCTGCTGTGCACCGCCCCCTGGGCAGCGCAGGCCGCGCCCGATACCTACCGGCTGGATCCGGTCCACACCCGCGTGCTGTTTGCGGTGGAGCATGCCGGCTTCTCCCACGCGCTGGGCACAGTGTCCGGCAGCGAAGGGGTGCTGGTGTTCGATCCGCAGGACTGGCGGACCGCCACGCTCAGCGTGAGCGTGCCGCTCCAGCGGCTGGACCTGGGCGATGAAAAATGGAACACGGCCACGCTGGCGCGCAACCTGCTGGACGCCGAACGCTTCCCGCAGGCGCGGTTCGTCTCGACCCGGGTGGAGCCCATTGATGACACCCACGCCAACGTCATCGGCCAGCTGACCCTGCATGGCGTCACCGCCGACGTCACCCTGGCGGTCACCCTCAATGCACTCAAGCGTCACCCGCTGCCGCCGTTCCGCCGCACCGCCGGGTTCTCCGCCACCACCACGCTCAGCCGCAGTGCGTTCGGCGTGTCTGGCTGGCCGTCGATGATCGGCGACGCGGTGGCGCTGCGGATCGAAGCGGAGGCCGTTCGCGACAGAAATGCCGCCGATCCGGCCGACACCCCGCCGGTCGACGCCACGGGAACGCCGCCGCGCGACGACGCCCAGGTTCCATCCCCACCGCCGGTCGAGGAGACCACGCCATGACTGCCAAGAACACCGCGACCCGCTGGGGCGGCGTCAGCCAGACCCTGCATTGGGTGATCGCCCTGCTGATCCTGGCCATGGGCATCCTGGGCCTGACCATGGGCGAGTTCCCGAAGACGCCCAAGTACTTCTGGATCTATACCCTGCACAAGTCGGTGGGGATTACCGTACTGGCGCTGGTGGTGGCCCGGCTGGGCTGGCGCCTGTACGCAGGCGCCCCCGCCCCGGTGCCCGGCACGCCCACCTGGCAGGAACGCATCGCCTCGGCCACGCATTGGCTGCTGTACGTGCTGATGTTCGCCCTCCCGCTGTCGGGCTGGCTGTACGACTCGGCCAGCGGATTGCGCCCGTTCCGCTGGTTCGGGCTGGTCGACGTACCCAAGCTCAGTGGCCCGGATGAACGCACCACCCAGCTCTCCCACGCCATCCACGAATGGGGCTTCTGGCTGCTCATCGCGGTGGTGCTGGCCCACGCCGGCGCAGCGCTTTACCACCATTTTTACCAACGCGATGCCACCCTTGCGCGCATGCTGCCGCAGCGCTGGCTTGCCTCCCCCCAGAAGGACTGACGATGACCATCAAGCTCACCTCTCCCGCCGCCGTAGCCGCCGCCTTGGCCGGCCTGATGGCCACCGCCCCGGTGCTGGCCGCCGATTACGTGCAGGCCCCCGGTTCGGTACTGGTGTTTGCCACCACGTACGACGGCGAAGTGTTCACCGGCACCTTCCCGGGCTTCGATACCAAGCTCAGCTTCGACCCGGCCAAGCTGGAAGGATCCAAGCTGGAAGTGACCATCCCGCTGGCCGGTGCCAAGAGCGGCAACAGCGACCGCGACTCAACCCTGCAGGGCGCGGACTTCTTCAACGTCGGCAAGTTCGCCCAGGCCAAGTACAGCGCCACCACGTTCCGGGCGCTGGGCAACAACCAGTACGCCGCCGACGGCACCTTGGAACTGCGCGGGGTGAGCAAGCCGGTCACCCTCACCTTCACCTGGACCCCGGGTGCGCAGCCGGTGCTGAGCGGCAAGGCGACGGTCAAGCGCCTGGACTTCGGCGTGGGCGGCGGCGACTGGGCCGACACCAAGACCATTCCGAACGAAACGGCGATCAGCACCAAGGTCGTACTGAAAGCAAAATAAGCCGCGCCGGCTACGGTAGAGCCGACCGTTGGTCGGCTCCTGTGACGATGATGCCCTCCGGTAGAGCCGGCCGTTGGTCGGCTGCCGCAACGGTGATGCCACCCGCGCAGCCGACCAACGGTCGGCTCTACCGGCGCCAGGCGTCTACCGCCGCCACATCGAACGGCCAGTCCAGTTCCCGCCCCTGTGCATCGCGCAGCACCGGCACGCGCAGGCCGTAGCGGGCCTCCAGGGCGGCATCGTCGTCAACGAACACGCTCTCCAGGCCGGGCACCCGGGCCTGGGCCAGGACCGCCAGGGCCTGGTCGCACAGATGGCAGTCATCACGCTGGAACAAGGTAAACACCGGCCCACCCGCCTTGGGAAATGTTGCGCCGCACTCAAGGCTGGCGCCTGCGACAGCATAGAATAGTGCTCCATCCGATACCCGCAGTTTGGCAATCATGGCTGTCAGCACGTTCGACGTTTTCAAGATCGGCATTGGCCCGAGCTCCTCGCACACCGTGGGACCGATGAAGGCCGCCGAACGCTTCGTGCACCGCTGGTTGCTGGACCCGGGCCGCCTCCAGGACGTGGTGCGGTTCCGCGCCGACGTATACGGCTCGCTGGCCCTGACCGGGCGCGGGCACGGTACCGACAAGGCGGTGCTGCTCGGGCTGGAGGGCCAGCGCCCGAACCTGATCGACCCGGACATCATCCCCGAGACCCTCGAGCGCATCCGCGGCAGCAAGCGGATCCGCCTGATGGGCACCCACGAGATCGCCTTCGACGAGAAGCGCGACCTGGGCCTGAACAAGCGACAGAAGCTGCCGTACCACACCAACGGCATGCGCTTCACCGCTTATGACGCCGACGAACAGGTCATCGCCACGCGCGATTACTACTCGGTCGGCGGCGGCTTCGTAGTCAACCAGGACGATGCCGCCGACGACCGCATCGTGCCCGATGAAACCCCGCTGCCCTACCCGTTCAAGAGCGGCGACGAACTGCTGGCGCAGACCGCGCGCAGCGGGCTGAGCATCGCCCAGATGATGTTCGAGAACGAGAAGTGCTGGCGCAGCGAAGACGAGATCCGCGAGCAGCTGCGCGAGATCTGGAGTGCCATGCAGGCCTGCGTGGCCCGTGGCATCCGCCAGGAGGGCACCCTTCCGGGCGGCCTGCATGTGTCCCGTCGCGCCCCGGCGCTGTACCGCGAACTGTCGTCCAAGCCCGAAGCGGGCATGCGCGATCCGCTGACCACCCTGGACTGGGTGAATCTGTACGCGCTGGCGGTCAACGAAGAAAACGCCGCGGGTGGCCGCGTGGTCACCGCGCCGACCAACGGTGCGGCCGGCGTACTGCCGGCGGTGCTGCATTACTTCGACCGTTTCTGCCCCGGCGCCAATGAACAACGCATCTTCGACTTCCTGCTGACCTCGGCGGCCATCGGCATCCTGTACAAGGAAAACGCCTCGATCTCGGGCGCCGAAGTGGGCTGCCAGGGCGAGGTGGGCGTGGCCTGCTCGATGGCGGCCGGCGGCCTGGTCGCCGCGCTCGGCGGCAACCCCAGCCAGATCGAGAACGCGGCCGAAATCGGTATGGAGCACAACCTTGGCCTGACCTGCGACCCGATCGGCGGGCTGGTGCAGATTCCCTGCATCGAGCGCAACGCGATGGGCGCGGTGAAGGCGATCAATGCCAGCCGCATGGCCATGCGCGGCGACGGCAAGCACAAAGTCTCGCTGGACAAGGTCATCAAGACCATGCGCGACACCGGCCGCGACATGCAGGACAAGTACAAGGAAACCAGCCGCGGCGGTCTCGCGGTCAACGTCATCGAGTGCTGATCCACTGACCCGCCGGTAGAGCCGACCGTTGGTCGGCGGCTCCCTCGTTCCGCCCAAGGCAGCCGACCAACGGTCGGCTCTACGCGGGCATGCCATCGCTGCCACTGGACATTCGCTCCAAGGTAGAGCCGACCGTTGGTCGGCTGCTCGCATGCGCATCATCGGCACACCTGCACGACCGCTCCGGTACAGTCAGGCCTCCCCCGTTCCGGAGACCGCCATGCGCATCCTGGCTGCCGCCCTGCTCGCCTGCCTGCCCCTGACCTCCCTTGCCGCCGACACCTACGGGCCCCGCCTGGAAGGCTTCGACTACCCGTGGCCGGTCAAGACCTTCGACCTTGAATCGCAGCGGCAGCCGCTGCAGATGGCCTACCTGGACGTTCCCCCGGCCGGCACCGCCGTGGCGGGCACGGTGGTGCTGCTGCACGGCAAGAACTTCTGCGCGGCCACCTGGAAAGACACCATCACCGCGCTCACCGCAGCCGGCTACCGGGTGATCGCGCCGGACCAGATCGGGTTCTGCAAATCCAGCAAGCCCGAGCGCTACCAGTACTCGTTCGGCCAGCTGGCCGCCAACACCCATGCGCTGCTCGCCCACCTCGGCCTGGAAGCGGCGCAGGTCGACCTGGTCGGCCATTCCATGGGCGGCATGCTGGCCGCACGCTATGCGCTGATGTATCCGCAGCAGCTGCGCCGGCTGGCGCTGGTCAACCCGATCGGACTGGAAGACTGGAAGGCCAAGGGTGTGCCGTGGCGCAGCGTCGACGCATGGTATGCCGGCGAACTGAAGACCACCTTCGACAGCATCAAGAAGTACCAGCTGGACGTGTACTACAACGGCGACTGGACGCCGGCGTATGAGCAGTGGGCGCGCATGCAGTCGCGCATGTACGACGGCCCCGGCAAACAGGCGGTGGCCTGGAGCCAGGCACTGACCTCGGACATGGTGTTCAACCAGCCGGTGGTCTACGAACTGCCGGACATCCGCGTGCCCACTACGCTTTTCATCGGGCAGACGGATCGCACCGCGATCGGCCGCGACCTGGCGCCGCCCGCGCTCAAGGCCACGCTGGGCGACTACCCGGCACTGGGCAAGGCCGCTGCCGCCGCCATCCCCGGTGCCACGCTGGTGCCCTTCGACGACTTGGGCCATTCGCCGCAGGTCCAGGCCCCCGCGCGGTTCAACGCCGCGTTGCTGAAGGCGCTGTCCAACGCCCCCTGACCACCGACGTAGAGCCGACCGTCGGTCGGCTGCCGTTCGCGCGATGCATGACATCAAGAGCAGCCGACCAACGGTCGGCGCTACGAGCGGAATGCGCCAACGTTGCAATGCCCCGTGTCACCCATTCACCCGGCCCGGTAGAGCCGACCGTTGGTCGGCTGCCGTTCGCGCGATGCATGACATCAAGCGCAGCCGACCAACGGTCGGCGTTACCGCCGCACGATCGCCAGCACATCATCCAGCAGCGCCGCCGCGGTGACGTCCGCGCCTGCGCCCGGCCCCTGGATCAGCAGCGGCTGGGTGGGGTACCGATCGCTGTGGATGGCCACGCGGTTGTCGGTCTGGCCGCCACCGGCCAACGGATGGCCCAGCGGCAGGATGCGCAGGCCGACCGTCGCGCCGTCATGGTCGAAGCCGCCGACGAACCGCAGGCAACCGCCCTGTTCCTGCGCCTGCTGCCAGAGCGCCTGCAGCGGTGCATCCAGCAGCGACAGCCGCGCCAGCGCGGCGTCGGTCGGCAGCGCGGCGAGCGCGGCCGGCACCAGCGAGGTCACCGCCACCTGCTCACCGCGCAGTGCGATGCCACTGGCCCGTGCCAGGATCAGCAGCTTGCGGCGCACGTCCTCACCGGACAGGTCCACGCGCGGATCCGGCTCGGTATACCCGGCCCTGGCCGCTTCACGCACCCATTCTGAAAATGCGCGCTGGCCGTCATAGTGATGAAACAGCCAGGCCAACGAGCCGGACAGCACGCCTTCCACGCGGTGGATGCGGTCGCCGCCGGCCACCAGCGCGCGCAGGCTGCTGAGCAGGGGCAACCCGGCACCGACCGTGGCGCTGTCACCGTACTGCGCACCGCCGCCGAGCCGCCCTTCGGTGATCGCCTGCGCCCGCGCCAGCTGAGCCCCCTGGCCCAGCTTGTTGGCGGTCACCACGTGCACGCCACGCGCCAGCCATTGTTCGTGCCAGCTGGCCACGTCGTCGCTGGCCGTGGCATCCACCACCACGTCGCCACGTTGCAGCCCTTCGGCTTCCGCCCACGGTTGCAGCGCCGGCGCCCCGCGCACGGCCAGGTTGGCCTGCTGCAGTTCGTGGTCGGGTGCCTGCGCGCAGGCACGGGCCGTGCGCGAGTTGGCCAGCCAGGAGAACGCCGGCAACGCAACGCCGCGCGCCTGCAGCGACTGATAGCGCTGTACGAATGCGGCGCCCACTGTGCCGGTGCCGAGCAGCGCCATGCGGCGTGCCGGGGCGGCGTCAAGGCTCAATACGGCGCTCATGCGTCCACCTGTTTGCGCACCACGGCCGTGGCCTGCAGGTCCAGCACCGCCTGCGCGCGCTCCAGCCCGGCCTGCAGGTCGGCCACCAGGTCTTCCGGCGACTCGATGCCCACCGACAGGCGCAGCAGCCCTTCGCTGATGCCGGCATGCGCGCGCGCTTCGGGCGTCATCGCCGCGTGGGTCATGGTGGCCGGGTGCGCCACCAGGCTTTCAACCCCGCCCAGCGATTCGGCCAGGGTGAAACAGCGCAGGCCATCCACGAACGCGCGCACCGCCGCGTGCGGATCATCGCCCGGGCAGGAGGCCAGTTCGAAGGACAGCATCGCGCCGAAGCCGTCCTGCTGGCGCGCGGCAATGGCATGGCCGGGGTGGTCGGCCAGACCCGGGTAGTACACCTTGGCCACCGCATCGCTGGCGGCCAGCAGGTTGACCACCTCGGTGGTGTTTTCCTGGTGCGCGCGCAGGCGTGCACCCAAGGTGCGCAGGCCACGCAGGGTCAGGAACGCGTCGAACGGGGAACCGGTCAGGCCCAGCGCGTTGGCCCACCACACCAGCTGCTCGTGCACGGCCGGGTCACGGGCGATCACCGCGCCGCCGACCACGTCGCTGTGGCCGTTGATGTACTTGGTGGTGGAATGCAGCACCAGGTCCGCGCCGAAGGCGATCGGCCGCTGCAGCGCCGGCGACAGGAACGTGTTGTCCACCACCACCTTGGCCCCGGCCTTGTGCGCGGCATCGATGACGAAGCGCAGGTCGGTGATGCGCAGCAGCGGGTTGGACGGGGTTTCCACCAGCACCAGCGTGGGCGACTGCGCCAGCGCATCGGCCAGCGAGCGCGGGTCGGTGAGGTCGGCGGTGATCAGGCCGAAGTGGC
>Ga0308158_10000425_pt1 | contig 70747 bp, 67 predicted proteins | sample PhyBR2_FD_201038 | JGI IMG/M metagenome (GOLD analysis project Ga0308158, IMG submission 201038) | Phyllosphere microbial communities from UC Gill Tract Community Farm, Albany, California, United States - DLSLB.R2 | ecosystem: Host-associated > Plants > Phyllosphere > Unclassified | place: USA... | reverse complement strand
AGCAGAACGGTTCCCGCGGCGCGATCGGCCCAGGAGCGCCGACGGCCCGAGGTGTCGAACGCCGCCGAGGCGACGACGACCCACGCGCCGGCGAGGAGGACGAGGCCGCCCAACACCACGAGAAGGCCACGGACGAAGGCGCGACCGGCACCCGGCACGACGGGCTCCTCGGCGCGCGCGGTGCGCAGCCCGAACAGCAGGGCCCCCGGCGTGACGCCACGTCGCGCCTGGAGGATCCACAGGCCGAGCAGGGCCTCGGCGGCGATCGCCGCTCCCAGCACGGGAGAAGCGAGAAGGGATGCCACGCCCGAGGCGATGACCACGAGGGCCGCGTCGACACTGAAGGCTCCTACGCGCACCCCCACCGTCGCGGGCGCGCCGAACGGCGTCAGCTGCGTCATGTCGCCATCATCGCACGCGCGATCTCCACCGCTCCGGCGGCGAGCATGCCCGCCGGAAGAGACAGCGCCGTCGCCAGCGCCTCGAAGATGTCGCCGGTACGCGACCAGCCTAGAGAGCGCAATCCGCGACCCACGGGGACGACCAGAAGGGCCGACCCCAGACCGACCACCAGGAGGATGCCGGCGAAGACGACCAGCGTGTCGGGAGAGACCCTCGGCAGCAACGCCATCAGTACGGCGACCACCACGGCGGCCGCCCCCAGCCGCTCCACCCACCGCAGGAACGGCACCGTGCTGCGGCGGGAGCTGAGCAGGAGGGCGAGGACGACGGTCGCCGCCAGAGCGATGCGCCCACCGAGGACGACCGGATTGTCGGTGTCGAAGGTCGGCAGGGCGGTGAACGCGCTGGCCGCGCCGGCGGCGATCAGCAAGACCACACCGATCGTGAGGCGGGCGGTGGAGCGTTCGACCAGCGCGTCGGCGTCGTCGGCTTCGATGGTGCGGACCTCGTCGGGGAGGTTCTGGCGCACCGTCCAGCGCGTGCTCTGGAAACGGCCGTAGTCGATGAAGGTACCGGGGGCCACGTCGACGAGGCTCGACTGCAGTACGCGCTGCGCCACCGGGACCAAACCGAGGGTCACGGCGGCCGGCGCCGACGGGTCGAGGTGCATCAGCAGCGAGAGGCCCCAGACGGCGGCCAGAACGGCGAGCACGATCGTCGCCGTGCGACTCTGCGCCCGCAAGGTCTCGGTGGCACCGAGCACGCCGACGACGCCGGCGACGACGGCCCCCGACAGAAGACCCGTGAAGATCGCGACGAGCGGGGCGGAGGCGGGGAGGCCGGGGACCACCGCGACACCGCCGCCGAAAGCCAGACCGATCACCCCCACCACGGGAGCGAGGATCGGCGTGCGCGAACGGGCGCGCAGCGCGAACACCGCGCCCGCGGACAGAGCGGCGAGGAGCGCCAGCACCGCGACGGGCCCGCGCACAGAGACCGGAAGGCCATCGCCTCCGACAAGACGGAGGAGGGCCAGGATGCCACCGCCCGCGGCGAGTACCCACCACGCGGCCGAGACGCGCATCGCGCTCGGCGCCGCAGCGGCGCGGGCGACAGCGTCGGGAAGAGAGGCGCCGGGGTCGACCAGCACGAGGACCACTCCGTCTTCCAGAGAGGTCATCGCCGTCGACCGGTCGATCTCGCGGCCCGAGATTCCTACGACGCGGGTGCCGCGGGCGGTGTCGGAACCGGCCGCGCGGAGGACGTCGTCGACGCGGGCGCGGAGAGGAACGACCAGGTCGAACCGGGATTCGCCATCGATGAGCGCCACACGACGCCCCTGCATCACCTCTGCGCTCAACGGTCCCCCTCGTTCTCGCGCTCTCCGACCCGCAGGCCGCAACCGCACCAGCGTATCCGTCCCGCGCGGACCCGTGTTCGCCTTTCCACCGTTCACCGGGGATAAAGATGAGAGTTTTGTCATCTTTCAAATTGCGCAAGAGGCTTGAACCGGGGGGATGCTTTACGTAAGTTCGAAGTCCGGTGGGGGGCTCCGGTTCCTCCATCGACGCCGTGCGCGGGTCATCTATCCCCGTGCGCGTATTCGATCCGCAACGCCCGGGCGCGCCCGGAGGAACATCGAGGAGACACAGTGGCAGATCTCATCGCAGCCCAGGAGGGTGCGCTTCGTCGAGGGGCCGAGGCGGTCAACACCGCGAAGTCGGGCATCGACGAGCAGGTGCGCAAGGTTCGCACCGAGCTCGACCAGGTGGCCGGTTTCTGGACCGGCGCCGCAGCCGGCTCGTACACGCAGCTCATGCAGCGGTGGAACGAAGAGACCACCAAGCTCAACAACGTGCTCGTCACGCTCGAGGATGCCCTCCGCGGCACCGAGCGCGACCAGGCCGCGTCCGAAGAGTCGCACCAGCAGACCATCGGCAACCTGGGCTCCCTGCTCGGCTGACCCCGCTCGACACGAAAGAAGGAACTCTCATGCAGTCCATGTCCGTTCGTCCCGAGCAGGTCATCGCGCTCTCGGGTCAGATCCGCAACGGTGCCTCCGGCATCCGCACCCGCCTCGACGAGCTCGAGTCGCAGGTCAACGCCCTTCGCTCCTCGTGGGATGGTGAGGCGCAGACCGCTTACGACCAGGCTCAGGCCCAGTGGACCCAGTCCATCACCCGCCTGAACGAGCTCCTGCAGCAGATCGCCGGCAAGACCGACGAGATCGCCCAGGGCTACACCTCGACCGACAAGTCCGCCGCCGGCCGCTTCGTCTGAGTCGCCTCGAGCCGGCGGTCGCTGAGGCGGCCGCCGGCTCTTGCGGCCCGTTCGGGCCGCCCCACATCTTTTTCGGCGGCGTCAGCCGTCTGACCGCACCCTCTCGATCGCGAAGAAACGAGTGATCCTCATGGCCAACGTGATCCGTCTCGACGGCGACCTTGCCAATTACAACGCGCAGTTAGTCACCTCGGTTTCCAACGAGCTTCCGTCGCAGGCCGTCCTGAGCCAGGTCGAAGGACCATCGCAAGGAGCAGCGGCCGCAGAGTTCATCGGGCATCTTCGGATGCGTGCGGAAGAGCTCGCCACGCGTGTCGGCCTGGTGCAGGAGTACGTCCGTCTCAATGCCGAAGCTCTCAACGCGGCGGTTACGACCCTCCGCGAACGTGACGAGCTGAGCGCAGCGGCGGCGGATCAGACGGCATCCTTGATCGAGACCGCCGTTGCACCCGCGGCCAATACCCCGCCGAGCGGGGGCGCGGCTGGCGTGCGCTCCGCACTGGGAGTAACCCAGTGACGAAACCCGCCGCTGTGCGCATCCTCGCTGCTTCTACCCTGCTCCTCTGCCTTGTCGCCGGTTCAGCGGCACCTGCGGTCGCCGCCTCCGCCGGCCAGACGACGGGTCAGCAGAACCTCGAGGATTGGTGGGGGCAGTACGGGATCGATCAGGCGCACACCGCGGGGCTGACGGGCAAAGGTGTGAAGGTCGCTGTCCTGGAGAAGCAAATCAATCCCGATTTGCCCGTCTTCCAGGGATCCAATCTCCGCGTGTCGGCGAGCCCGGTGTGTGTGAACAATCCGACTGTGACAACGACAGACGCCAACGATTCGTCCATTCACGGGACGACGATGGCTGCGTATGTAGTGGGAAACGGCACCGGCGCGGGGGCCGTGCGAGGCGTTGCTCCCGAGGCAGACCTGACCTTCTATGGCTACGGTCCGGATGATGGGCCCCAGTGCGAGACCGCAGACGGAAACAAGCTGTCGAGCTTCGGCGCCGGTGTGAAGATGGCTGTAGATGACGGCGCGAAGATCATCTACACGGCCATCGGCGGCTCGGCGGGACAAGACGATGCCCCTGCGGTCGCCTACGCCCTCGCCCGCGGGGCGGTCATCATCTCCGCCTCCATCAATCCGGGCCAACTTGGTGCTCGAGAAGGTGACCAGGGGGCATACAACGGCGTGGTCTCCACCGCCGCCATCGACCGCGACGGCAACCTGCAACAACTGGACGGCGCCCCGTTCGTCGTTCCCCAAACCACCGTGGTGGCGGCGGGTTTCCGCCTACCGACTGTCGGGAAGACGGGGGATTGGCAGACGGGAAGTACCGGAACGGGGTCGTCATTCGCGGCACCGATCGTCGCGGGGATGCTGGCGCTTGCAGCGCAGAGGACCCCGGAAGCCTCCGGGAACCAGCTTCTTCAGGCCCTGATTTCCACGACGAATGCCGGGCAGCACACCCCATCACGGACGGATGATGGCTATGGCTATGGGGCCGCGTGGTTGTCGACTCTCCTGTCCGTGGATCCGCTCACTCTCCCGGACTCGAACCCCCTCATGGACAAGGCGTTCGGGTTCGGAGCGCCCACCGCGGAGCAGATCGCCAGGGCGCAAGCCAACGGTTACAGCCCCGAAAAGCGTCCGAGCTCCGCGGATCAGCTTCGCGAGCAGAACGATGCCGCCGCGTCCGGAACGCCCCAGCTCGACGTGTCGTCGATCGTCCTGTGGGTGATCCTCGGCCTGGCGGTGATTGTCGTCGCCGCGATCGTCGTCACTGTTCTCATCATCACCAGTCAGCGCCGGAAGGCGCGGAAGGAGCAGGCAGCATGACCGGCCCCTGGGAAGAAAGTCTCCGCGAGTTGGTCGAACCCACCATCCCGTGGGGTCTCAGTTCGTATGCCGAATTGAACAGCGCACTGTCGACGCTCAAAGATGTCGTCGGACGAGTCGCTCAAGAACCCGGCATCGCCGGTCTTGCGGCCGACGCCGCTTCAGGTGCGTTCACCCACAACGCTGGCGAAATCCAGAAGCAGATCGACTACATCAATGGTCCGCTGATCGCCGGCATCGAGGAAGCGAATCGCATTCGGGATATCGCCCGAGAGGCTCTGGCATCGCTCCCTGCGGGGAGCATGAACGGCCAGCAGGAGATGGTCGTTCGCGGGGCTGCGATGGGGACGACGTTCATGCTGGGGCCGATCTCCTTCTTGGCCGGGGAAGGTGCTGTCGGACTCGCGAACTCTTACTTGGCACAGCGCCGAGAAGATGCGGCGAAGGCGGCCATGACGACGGCGGCAGACGATCTGGACAAGGTCGAGATCATCACTCCCCCGAAATTCAACGCACAATCATTTGAGGACGACGATGCAGGCGACGGGGGTGGCGGCGGCCAGACCGGCGGGGGCGGCGGTGGCCGTTCCGGTGGCCGCAGCATCGAGCAGTACCCCCAGTGGAACCCGAACCCCACCGTGACGAACCCCGGTGGCAACGACAGCGGAGAGCCGCAGCCCGAGTACCACACGCTGCCGCTGCCGACCGAGATCGGGCCGCGACCGCATGGCCCGATCCACGGCGACCTCCCCATCATCGACCTCGACACCATCAAACCCGAGCCCACTCCGGACGGCTCCATCATCGGCACTCCGACCCTGCCCGGGGCCATCCCCTCGGCGCCCGGAGGAGGCCTTCTCGGCGGTTCCGGCGGCGCGGGAGCGGGCATCGGCTCCGGTCTCGGCGCGGGTCTGATCGCCGGCGGTGGCGGCGCGGCCGCGCTCGGCAGCATCGCGCGCGGCGCGGGTGCTCCGGGCGGCAGCCTGTTCAGCGGCGCCGGTGGAACGGCAGCTTCCGGTGCAGCCGGTCGCTCGGGTGGCCTGCTCGGTAAGACCGCCGCTGCCGGATCTGGACTCGGTACTCGTGGCGTCGGCGGGATGAGCGGTGCTGCCGGAGGCGGCGCGCCCGCACAATCGACGGCGAAAGGTGCCGGTATGCGAACCGGTGGCGGCGGAGGCTCGGCGGGCGGCGCAGCCGCTGGCGGCGGAGCTCGCGGCGCCGGTGCCGGCAGCCGTGGCGTCGGCGGAATGGGCGGGCCCGGCTCTCGCTCCGACCGTCGCGACGACGCATCCCGCGGACTCGGTGGTCCCATCGCTCCTCGCATGGAGGACGATGAAGAGATCGGCCCCCGCTCCGAGAACGCCCAGGCTGGCGGACGCGACGAGTGATTCGGCTTTTTTCCACACATTGAACGGTTCCGACAGGAGAAGACGACATGTCTGACCGCATTTCCGCGGAAGAGGGAGCCCTTGCCCGGGGCTCCGAGGTGGTGAACGGCGCTCACGCCGACATCGCCGACAGCACCAGGCGGGTGCTCGCGGAACTCGACGAGCTGCGCGGCAACTGGTCGGGTGACGCAGCAAGCTCCTACGGTATCCTCGTCGAGGAGTGGACGGCGGGAGCGCGCAAGCTGAACGACGTGCTCATCACTCTCAGTGCCGCGCTCCAAGCCACGGCCCGCGACCAAGAAGCCGTCGAAGAAGAACACCGCACGACCATCCACGGTCTCGGAACGATGCTGGGAGGCCAGTCATGAGCGACTTCCGCGTCACCCCTGAATCGCTGCACGCTGCGGCTGCTCGACTCCGCTCCGAGAGCGCGCGAATCGACTCCACCCTGAGCGGTCTCGACAGCGAGGTCACTCGTCTGCGGGGACAGTGGGAGGGCGCGGCGCAGGCGGCGTACAACAACGCCCAGCAGCAGTGGAGCGCCACACTCGAGCAGATGCGCGACGTGCTCCAGCGCATCTCGAACGCCACCGACTCAATCGCGGACGACTACGTTTCCGCCGATCGCGCGTCGGCGGCGCGTTTCCACTGACATCCGACCCCTGACCCACCGAAAGGATTTCGGGGTCTGACCGCAGGGGGCTTTGGTCCGGAAAGAGGGGGCCGCAGATGGCCGACGTCACAAACGCGACACTGCATTTCTCAGCGTGCATCCTGCGACTTGGGGCTCCAGCGAGCTGCCAGGCAAGGCGAACATGAGCCAGGTTGAGCGCGGGTCCCTCGGGGCGACTGGGACGGGTTCCGTAAGCCGCGACCACGCGCTGACTTGCCAGCTGGCAGGTGAAATGGAATGGAGCGAGGCAGGAGTTCCGGGTGAAGCGCGGTTGATGCCCTGGCGCGTGATCACGCCGTGTGGACGGCATGGATTGAGCACGTCCGAATCCGCACGGACGGCTCTGCTCATCGTCCCCGCCCCAATCGCGACTTTGGCAAACAGATTTCGCGGACCTGTTGTCCACTTTGCAAGCGTGCGCGCGTCGCCGTGGGGGGCTCCGCGGTGAAGTCAGAACGCGTCATCAGACTTCTCGCAGCCTCAGCCGCCGCAATCGCCATGGCGATGGGCGCGGTGTCGCCAATGGCGACCGCTGCGACTGCCGAGCCCACCCCAGAGGAAAACCTCGATTACTGGTGGAATGCTTACGGCGTAGACGCCGCGCACCAGGAGGGTTTCACCGGGAGCGGCGTAAAAGTCGCAGTGCTGGAGAAGCAGATCAATCCGGAACTCCCCGTGTTCCAAGGCCGCAGCTTGAGAGTCTTCGATCAGCCTCTATGCGTCAACAAGACGACCGTCGCGACTACAGAACCTACCAGCGCCGCCGTCCACGGGACGACGATGACTGCGTACGTCATCGGCAATGGGACGGGGGCAGGGGGCGTCCGAGGGATTGCTCCCGACGCCGACGTGACGTTCTACGGATACGGTGAGGATGACGGGCCTTCGTGTAATACGGCCGACGGTGCTCAGATCACGGAGTTCGCTGCAGGCGTCAAGCAAGCGACCGATGACGGCGCGAAGATCATTCTCACGAGCATCGGCGGAACAGCGCGCGTGGACGATGCACCTGCGGTGGCCTATGCGATCTCCCACGGTGCAGTGGTCATCGCAGCCTCAATCAACCCGGGCGTGCTGGGGGCGATATACGACGACCTCGGGTCTTTCAACGGCGTTGTGTCGGCGGCCGGAATCAACCGTGACGGCAGCCTGCAAACAGAGGACGGCGAACCGTTCGTCATTCCACAGACGACCGTCGTCGCCGCCGGCGTCGACATGCCGGCAGTAGGAAGCACGGGCGATTGGAGCACGTCCGTGGGAGCCACGGGCTCTTCGTTCGCTCCCCCAATCATCGCGGGCATGCTCGCATTGGCCGCACAGAGGTCGCCACAAGCTACAGGCAACCAGCTGGTCCAGGCACTCGTCGCAACAACGAACGGCGCACAGCACACACCGACACGCACGGAAGACGGGTACGGGTACGGAGCGGCATGGCTTCCTTCCCTGCTCACCGTCGACCCCACAACGTTGCCGGACGAGACTCCCCTCATGGGAAAGCCTGCGGGTTTCCCGACGGAAGAGCAGATCGCGCAGGCGAAAGCGAATGGGTACTCGCCCGACGAGAGATCGAGTTCGACCGACAAATACCGTGAGCAGAACGGGGCTTCTCAATCCGATGCGGCCCCCATCACGCTGAGGGTAGCCATTGGACTCGGCCTTCTCGTCATCGCGGCCATCATCATCACTGTCATCGTCGTCCTCACACAGCGCCGCAAAGCGAGCAAGGAGCGGGCAGAATGACCGGCCCTGACAAGGAAAGTCTTCGATGCTTGGTCGAGCCCACGACTACGTTTCCGCCGATCGCGCGTCGGCGGCGCGTTTCCACTGACATCCGACCCCTGACCCACCGATAGGATTTCGGGGTCTGACCGCAGGGGGCTTCGGTCCGGAAAGAGGGGGCCGCAGATGGCTGACGTCATGAATGCGACACGAGCGTTGCTGCGGTTGTCGGTGCAGAGCGAGGGACGCCGACTCGACATCGCGATTCCCGCGCAGGTGCCGGTCATCGAGTTCCTGCCGGGCTTCGCACGGTCCCTCGGTGTGCTCGACCCGTCGATGACCTCGGCGGGTTACGCGCTCCAGCGCTCCGACGGAACCAGCGTCGAACCCTCGCGCGGGGCCGCCGCGCAGGGCATCGTCGACGGCGAAGTCCTCACCCTTGTCCGCGGCGGGCTTGTCGCGCAACCGCGCGTCTACGACGACATCGTCGAGGCCGTGATCGACGCCACCACCCAGCAGAATCGCCCGTGGACCACGCGCGACAACGCGCGCACGGCCCTCGCGGTCAGCCTGGCGCTCCTCGGCGTCTGCGCGGTCCTCCTCCTCGCCGCCGGCCGCGCCCTTCCCTTCGGCGCCCTCGTCGCGGGCGGCGGGGCCGTCGTCCTGCTCGTCGTCTCGGCCGTCGTGTCGCGACTCGGCCAGCGTGAAGCCGGTCAGGGGCTGGGGATGGCGGCATCCATCTTCGCTGCCGTCGCGGGCTTCATCGCCGTCCCGGCCTCGCTCACCATGTGGGGATGGCCGATGGCCGCGGCAGGCGGTGGCGCATTCCTCATCGCGGGCGTCTCGCTCGCCCTCACCCGCGACCGCGCCGAGCTCCAGCTCGCGCCCCTCGTCGCAGGAGGCGCGATCGGGGTCACCGGAACCCTCGCCGCGTTCTTCCCGGCGGCCGCCGTCTGGACGCTCATGGTCGGCGTCATCGCCACCCTCGGCGGCGCGCTGCCATGGCTCGCTCTGGGAACGACCCGACTGCGGGTCGTCTCCCCCCAGAGCGACGCCGAGATGTTCGCCGACCCCCAGCCGATCGACGCCGACGACATCGCCGCCCGCGTCGCCCAGGGCAAGCGCATCCTGATCGGCCTGCGCCTCGCCCTCGCCGCGGCGGTCCTCGTGGCGACGCCTCTCGTCGCAGCGCAGAACGCGACCGGCGCCCTCGTGTGCGCTCTCGCCTTCGCGGGCATGATGTTCCCCTCGCGCCAGACCTTCGCTCGTTCCGGAGTACTGACCGTCATGGCGACCGGCATCATCGGGCTCGTCGTCGCCGGGGTCGTGGCCTCGCTCGCGCAGCCGGGCCTGCGCGTCGGCATCCTGGTCGTGCTCGCGGTGGCCACCGTCTGCGTCGTCACCGTCACGCTGCTCGCCCCCAAGACGCGGCTGCGGCTGATCCGTCTCGCCGACACGGCCGAGCTCCTCGTGCTGGCCGCTCTCCTGCCCCTCGCGGTCATCTCGTCCGGTCTGGCCTGACGCATGGCCACCAAAGGCGATCTGATCGAGGCGCAGAACTTCTCGCGCCGACGCCTCCTCACCGCGTTCGTCAGCGGCGCCCCGGGAGGCAAAGAGCTTCAGCCGAGTTCGCCCCTGCGGGCGGTCATCGCCGCGATCGCGCTCACGATCATCGTGGTGCTCGTCGGCGTCTTCTACGGCCTCATCCGCCCCGGCCTGCCCACCGGCTGGGAGAACGGCAAGCTCGTCCTCGTCTCCGACACGGGCGCCCGCTTCGTCACGGTCGACGGCGTGCTCCACCCCGTGATCAACACCGCCAGCGCCCGGCTGTTGCTTCCGGCGAACGAGTACGGCGTGATCTCGACCGACTCGTCCACCCTCGGCGGAACCCCCGTCGGCGACACCCTCGGTATTACCGGCGCGCCCGACGAGCTGCCCCCGGTGTCGGGCCTCATCAACACCGGCTGGAGCGCCTGCGTGTCCGACGACGCCGGTCTCGATGTGCGCATCTCGTCCGCCGCGGGCCCGACCCCCGCCACCGACCGCGCCGTCGTCGTGTCGGTGGACGGCATCCTCCACGTCGTGCAGGGCGGCCGCAGCTTCGCCGTGTCGAGCGAGGTCGCCGACGCGGTGCTGCGCGCAGCCGGGATCTCTTCGCTGTCGCCCGTGACCGTCCCGGCATCCTGGCTCGATCTCTTCACCGCCGGCACGGCGCTCACCCCGATCACTCTGAAGAACTTCGGCCAGCCCGTGGCGAACACGTCCCTGCGCGTCGGCCAGGTCATCCGTCAGGCGGGCGCCCCCGAAGACGAGCGCTTCCTCGTGCAGACCGGCGGAGTGCTCGAATCGCTCTCGCCCCTCGCCTGGCAGCTCTACCAGCTCGGCAGCGGCGAAGCGCTGAAGGGCAAGGTCACCGAGGTGACGGCCGACGAGATCCGCGGGCTCGCCACAGCCAAGCAGGGTCTCGGCGACGAGTGGCCCCCCGTCGGCTTCGAAACCGTCGCCGCCGGCCAGCGCCCCTGTGCCGTGCTCACCGGCGGCGAGGGCCAGGCCACGACGACCCTCGCCACGCAACCGTCGTCCACGGCCGTCACCGCGGGCGTGCGCGTCGACCCCAGTCACGGGGCACTCGTGCGAGCGGGAGGCCGCGGTGACGACAACACGAGCATCCTGACGCTGGTGGATGCCACGGGCACGGCCTTCCCGCTCCCGGTAGCGACCGACGACACCATCGCCCGCCTCGGCTACTCGACGAACGACGTCGGCTCGATCCCCGACGGGTGGACCGCGCTCCTGCGTACCGGTCCCTCACTCAGTGAGAGCGCCGCGCAGCAGACGCCGGAGACGAAGTGACCCTGCGCTCACGCGCCGCGCGAGTGGCCGCCGTCGCGGCTGCCGCGGGGATCCTGCTGATCGGAATCCCCTCCCCCGCGTCCGCCGCTGGCCCCTCGAAAACCGTCGTGGCGGCGACCACGCAGAGCCAGTGCACGGCCTCCACCCGCGTCCCCGAGACCCCCGCGGCTCTCTCCTCGCTGCAGAGCTCGTCGGCCTGGCCGCTCACCAAGGGGGCGGGTGTCACCGTCGCCGTCGTCGACTCGGGTGTCGCCGCGAATCCCCACCTCGACGGGATCGTGCTCCCGGGCGTCAACCTCGTGCCCGACGGCACCGATGGGGCGGGGCGCACCGACAACTACGCGCACGGCACGGTGATCGCGGGCCAGATCGCAGCCCAGCTGATCTCCGGCTCAGGCGTCGAAGGCCTGGCCCCCGACGCGAAGATCCTGCCCGTTCGTGTCTACGCCGGTGTCGAGAAGCAGCTCGTCGAGGCGGGCTTCGGGCCGAACACCGCACGGTTGGCTGAGGGAATTCGTTACGCCGCCGACCAGGGCGCGCAGATCATCAACGTCTCGATCAGCACGAGCGAGAAGAACGCCACCCTCGCGGATGCCGTGGCCTACGCGCAGCAGCGCGGCAGTCTGGTGGTCGCCAGCGCCGGCAACCGGACGAACAACGACTCCCCCGAGCAGGATGACAAGGACGGAGCGCGCTACCCGGCGGGCTTCTCCGGAGTCATCGGCGTCGCCGCGGTCGGGTCGGAGGGAGTCGTCACCACGGCGAGCATCCACGGCCCCCACGTGAGCCTGTCCGCGCCCGGCCAGGCCATCGCCTCGTCGTGGCCGCTCGGAGGCGACTGCGTCGTCGGCGCTGACGAGCCGGCGACCAGCTGGGCGACGGCGTACGTCTCTGCGGCCGCGGCCCTCGTGGCATCCGCCCATCCCTCCGAAACCCCCGCGCAGTGGGCGTACCGGCTCGAGGCGACCGCCGTCCGCGCGCAGCCCGACATCCGCTCCAACATCTCGGGGTGGGGCGTCGTGCAGCCCTACGACGCGATCGTGATGGTTCCGGGTACCGGCCTGCGCGGTCCGAAGAGCCCCTTCGTCGCCGCGAGCCCCTCCGCCTCGCCGAGCGCCACGCCCGAGGCCGTCGCCGTGGTCATCGGACCCGGACCGGATGCCGCGGCCATCACGACCGCGACCGGCATCGGCGTCGCCGGGTTGATCGCCCTCGGCGCGATCGGGGCTCTGGCGATCTACGTCAGCCGTCGCCGCGAAGAGACAGCTCCCCGCCGCGCAGCACCCACGGGCCGCGGCCTCTACGGGCCAGAAGAGCAGGAGTAGCCAGCGCCCGCGCCGCGCCGGCAGCCCGTCAGCGTGGAGATCCGGCGCCGGCCGTCAGCGCGAACAGCGCGACGGCTCAGCGAACGGCGACACCGTCGCGGACCGAGCGCTCAGGCCACCGATGCCGGCCGCAGCTCGATGTTCGCGTCACCGAGGCGGAAGCGCGAGGTCGCGATCGCGGTCGCCCCGCCGCCGACCCGTTCGGTACGCCCGTCGTCGTGGATGAGTGTCACGCCGTTCGTCGAGTCGAGGTCGGTGATGCTCCAGCCGGTGACGGTCCACTCGAGGCGCGCATGCTGCTTCGACATCGTGCGCGTGTCGTCGGCGACCGCGACGTACTGCACCGCGTCTTCTCCGCTGCCGGGCTTGCGTCCGAGGATCACGGTGCGGCTGGTCAACGCGACCTGGTTGCCGTCGGGGAGGGCCAGGGTCCATTCCCCCCGTCGCCGCGAGCGCGGGCGCGCTGTCTGCGTCAGCTCGTCGATGGGGGCAGCGGGGGCGGCGTCACCGTCTGTTCGGGGAGCCGCCGTGGCATCCGTCGTCTCGCCCACCCGGTCGACGCCGGTGTCGTCGACGGCGGGGGTCGTATCCGGAGCCGAGGAAGCCCGCTGTCCGGCCTCGGCGGGCGGCACGGCGGCGGCGGGGGACGGCGAAGCCGCCGCCGTCGACGCGGGGTCCGCGTCCGGCTCGGGAGCAGGGGTCTCCGCCGGAGCGCCCTGCGCTACCTCCGCCGACGCGCTCACGGGCGCCGAGACCCGCGAGGCGGCGGGAGGAACCACCCCGGCAGCGCCGGTGTCGAGGGCCGCGGCTGCGATCGGCGTCGCGGGGGCGCGCGTCAGCGGCGGCTCGCCGCCCGGAGCAGCCGCGGGCACCTGAGGCCCCGCGGGGACGGCACCCGACTCCGCGGCGTCCACGGCGGCCGCCTCCGCAGCGGCCCGCCGCGACGGGTGAAGGGACGTGTGCTCGACCTCGTCATCGATGTCGACCGGACCGGGCAGCACCGGCACCGCGACCGACTCAGCCGCGACGGCGGTCGAACGTCGCCGTCCCGCGGTCGCGACCTCGGCCGCGCTCGTACCGGGGATGGTGGTGATCGGACCGGATGCCGTCTCGCTCAGGACAATCGGGCTCTCGTCGGCGACGTCGCCGGCAGGCGCGGCATCCGTCCGCGGGCGTGCCGAGAGGATCGTCGCCCACACGGGCGGGAAGATCACCGCGAGGGCGGTCGTACCGGCGCCGCGCCCCGCGGTCTGGCCGAGGCGGTGAGCGGCGGTGGCCTTGAGCACGAGACCGTAGATGTTGACGCCGGGGACCACGAGCAGGACGGCGCGGACCGGGTCCAGCCGCCCCAGGCGGAACAGCTCGGCCTCGTTGACCAGCGGGATCCAGGCGCGCCAGGGCTCTCCCCCGTGCGTGGCGAAGACACGCGACAGCCCGATGGCGTACCAGACGTGCAGCGCGATCGCCGGCACGAGGATCGCGCCCGCGATCGCCGCGATGAGGCTCAGAACAAGCATGCGTCCCCCGTCAGCAGTCTGCTTCGACGCTACCGTGCGGCGCGGTGTGCCGTCAGCCGATTTCACGCGTCAGTGCGGTCGGGGGAACGACCGCGGCCGGGTCGACGTCGACGCGTCGCACGGAACATCCGCCACAGAGCACGTACCGCACGCGCCCGTCGCTGGTGAGGTGGACCGACTCCGTGACCCACGCGTGTTCGTGGACGGATGCCGGGGGGGCCAGAGGGATCGTGTGCGGGGCGGTCATGTATCCAGCGTGATGTAATGCTGTTATGCATCTCAACCCTTACGGGGAGTACGCCGTCCTGCTCGCCGCGTCCCTCGCCAACCAGTGGCCCGCCGATCGGGACGGCATCGAGGCGCGCACCCGAGAGATGGGGATGACGATGACCTTCCCCGCGGCATCCGACGATCATCCGCGCACCCGCGCCGTCATCGACGAGTGGCTCCGCGTGGTCGACGAGACCGATCCCGACGCGCGCGCGGCTCTGCTCAACGCGCAAATGGCGGCCGTGACGGCCTACCCCCGCCTCACCGACCACGACGGGGAGGGGTGGCACCTGCATTACCGCGACAGCGACGAGGCGCTCCCCCGCGTGCTCGCCGCCGTCATCTCGGTCGGCACCTCTCTGCACCTCGTCACGCGCGGGATGAGCCGGCTCGGCCGGTGCGCCGCCGAACCGTGCACGAACGTCGTCGTCGACGTCACGCGCAACGGTCGGCAGCGGTACTGCTCGGTGCGCTGCGCCAACCGCGCCGCCGTGCGCCGCCATCGAGCGCGCGAGGCGTCCTAGCAAACGACGGCAGAGGCGCCGCGGGGATGGCGGAACACCCGCCCCCACACGTACGTTGCTGTCGTTACCGACGACAGGAGACCCCATGGCCGACGAACTGACCGTGACCCGCAAGGACGACGCCCGCCGCTACGAGATCCACGTGGGCGACGAGCTCGGCGGCTTCCTCGAGTTCCGCGCGATCGACGACGACCGCACCGTGCTCCCCCACACCGAGATCGACCCCTCGTTCAAGGGGCGCGGGCTCGGCTCCGCTCTGGCGAGCGAGGCGCTCTCCGACCTGGCTCGTCGTGGCGGCAGCGTCATTCCCTCCTGCCCCTACGTCGCGCACTACCTGCGCGAGCACGACGTGCCCGGCCTGGTCGTGGAGTGGCCGAACGACGACGACGCCGCCGACTCGGCGGGCCCCGGCGAACCCTCGTGACGCGACTCGACGTCGAGCCTCCCGAGGCCGAGGGTCCGGTCGCGTGCGACGGCCCGCGCGCGCTCATCGTGGCAGCGCGCGAGGTGCCGTTAGGAGGCGTCCGCGGCATGGAGGTCCACCGCACCCTCCCCCACCGTGCTCTGCCGATGGTCGGCGCGTGGTGCTTCCTCGACCGCTTCGGCCCGCAGGACACGCTCATGCGCGTCGAACCGCACCCGCACATCGGGCTGCAGACGGTGACGTGGCCGATCATCGGTGAGGTCAGACACCGGGATGCCGTGGGCAGCGACGTCATCGTGCGTCCCGGCGCCCTGAACCTCATGACGAGTGGCGCCGGCATCGCGCACTCCGAGTACTCGGTCGGCGAGGGGCCCATCCCCCTCGACGCCCTGCAGCTCTGGGTGGCGCTGCCCGAGACCCGGCGGCACGGAACTCCGGCCTTCGAGCGCCACGAGGACCTCCCCGTCCTCGATCTGGGCCACGGGGCCGACGCGATCGTGGTGATGGGCGAGCTCGACGGAGTCGCCTCGCCCGCGACCGTCCACACGCCCATCGTCGGGGCCGAGCTGCGCCTCCCGCCGGGTGTCACGGTGCGCATCCCTCTGCACCCCGGCTGGGAGTACGCGGTCTCCGGTATGACGGGCACCGTCGAGGCGGTGACGGGGATGGATGCCACCGATGCCGACGCCGCGCGACGCCCGGGGTCTGCGCCCGAGGCCGGGCCCACGGCATCCGTGGATCCTTCGCGGCTGGTCTACCTCGGCAAGGGACGCGACCACCTGGAGCTGCGGAGTGCAGAGGGCGCCCGTGTGTTCTTGCTGGGCGGGGAGCCGTTCGAGGCCGACATCGTCATGTGGTGGAACTTCGTGGGCCGTTCGCACGACGAGATCGTCGAGGCCCGCGAGGCGTGGGAAGCGCAGGCGCCGCGCTTCGGGGCCGTGATCGACCACGGCCCCGAGCGGATTCCCGCCCCTCCCCTCCCGGCGGTGCGGCTCACGCCGCGGAAGCGACGGGACTGACAAGACGACTCGCGGCGCCCGGGCCGAAGCCCGAGCGCCGCGATGGTCCGACGACGACTAACGCAACACGATGAACGCGCTGCTGGCGCGCGAGGCCTCCACCGTCGCGCTGCCGCCGTAGACGGCCTTGACCAGCTTCACGCCGCGCGTCTGCGGGTCGAGGGTGATGGTGGCCCTCCCGTCCTGCAGGGTGGCGACGTACTCCTTGCCCGCCACCGTGACGGTCACGTCGCCCTGGGGCGCGGGTCCGCTCAGCGGCCGCACCTTGACGGTGAGCGTGTACGCGTCACCGGTGCGACCGACCCACGGGTCGACGCTCACCGTCGTGAACGAGCCCACGACGACCGGCACGCCGGCGCTGTCGGCGGTGCCCGTCAGACCGTTGGCGGGTGCCGTCGCCGTCACGCGCACGCTGAGCACCCGGCCCAGGTCGGCGCGCTGCACGCGATACGTCGCCGAGGTGGCGCCGTTCACGGGCTCTCCGTCCCGCAGCCACTGGTACGCGGTGGTCACATCGGCCGGGTTCCACGTGCCGGGAGTCGCGGTCAGGGTGCGACCGAGCTTGGCCGTGCCCGACACCGTCGGAGCCTCGACCACGGCCGGAGCAGCCTCGCCCGAGTCGACGGTCAGCACCGTCTGCACGTCCGAGTCGCCGTACCGCACGACACCGAGGTAGCGCGTCTGAGGCGCGAGCCCCTGCCACGACAGGTCGTACGAGACGGCGGCGCCCTGCTGCACGGGGATCGGGTTCGGCGTTGCCGTCAGCTGTCCCTCGCCGCCGGGGGTGACGTTCGCGTAGGTCATGTCCCACGTGAACGGTCCGGTCGAGGAGTAGAGGTTCGCCTCGATCAGGTACGTGCCGGCGGTGGGGTTCGTCAGTGTCACCCGCTCGTCGGCCGAGGCCGTCGCGGAGGTGAACCGCTCGTAGTACCGCAGGTCGTCGGGGCTGACCACGCGCGACACGAACAGGTCGAGGTCGCTGCCGGTGTCGTCCGACGAGTCCAGGTCGAAGCGCGAGAGGGTCGTACCCTCGGGCACCTGGACGGTCCACCGCACGTATCCGTCGGCGTCGCCCGAGTCCTGGTTACCGCTGTGACCGGCGACCGGGTTGTCCGGATCGGCCAGCAGCGTCTGGGCCACGAGACCCGACACGCTCAGCGGCAGCTCGCCGCCCACGCCCGGAAGGATCTCGACCGCCGTGGATCCCGACAGGCCGGTGCCCGAGACCTCGGCCGGAGCCTCGGCGGTGGCCGGACGGATCGCGATCGGCGAGCGCACCTGCGTACCGTCGCCGGTCCAGGTGAGGAACCCGCTCGTCCACTGCTCCGCAGCCGCGTCCGTCCGCGAGAAGCTCACGGTGAACGTCTTCTGCTCGCCCGCCGCGGCGAACTCGAGCGTGGCCGGCTCGACCGTGGCATCCACTCCGGGGACGTCGATGGATGCCGAGAAGGTCCCGGCCCTCGTCGAGGTGACCGTGCGCGTGATGGTCTGCGGCTTCGCGAGCGAGCCGATCGAGATCGACGCGAGGTTCAGGTCGCTGCCGTCGATCGGGGCGACGCCGAAGTCCTCGAGGCCCTTGCCCTGGAGGAACGCCGCCCAGTCCGCCGGACCGTTCAGGTACAGCAGACCCGGATCGAAGTACTTCGTCGGATCGACGTGGCCCGCGCCCTGCGCGAACGGGTCCTGAGCCGGAGCGCCCTCGACGTCGACGGTGTCGTACGCGGTGGTCATCATCGCGGACTTCACCTCGGCCGGAGCCGCCAGCGGGCGCTCGCCCAGGTAGAGGGCCCCGAGGCCCGCCACGTGCGGCGACGACATCGACGTGCCCGAGAGGAACTCGAACGTCGGGGTGGCGCCGGGCGCGTTGGCCGCCGCCGCGAGGATCGCGACACCCGGAGCCGACACGTCGGGCTTCAGGATGTCGCTGCCGTCGGCGAGCATCGGTCCGCGGCTCGAGAAGCCCGCGACCTGGGGCGTCGGTGTCGTCTCGCCCGTGACGTTCTCGCCGACGAGGGTCGCGGTGGCGTCCGCCGTCCCGCGCACGTAGGCGAGCAGAGCGTCGCGGTAGCGCGCGTCGATGTGCACGGTGGGCACCGAGTGGAAGTCGTTGTCGACCGAGGCCGGCGTGACGTTGACGAGGATCATGCCCACGCCACCGGCATCCTTCACCGCCTGCGACTTCTCGATGCGCGCGTTCTGACCGCGATCGCACACGACGATCTTTCCGGCAGCCTTCGCGGGATCGAGCGATCCGATCAGGCACAGCGCCGCGTTCGCGGGATCGGCTCCGGATGCCGCGATGTCGCCGGCGTAGACGACGGGTGCCGTCACATCCTGACCTTCGCGCACCGACACCGATGCTCCCGCGGCCTGGAACCCGTCGGGCAGCTTCACGGTTCCCTCGTAGGTCGGGATCGTGGATGCCGCGACGGTGGTGTACCACGGCGAGGCGTGGTCGGCGGTCGAAGCGCCGGGTCCGGAGTTGCCGGCCGAGACCGAGACGAACACTCCCGCCGCGGCGGCGTTGAAGAAGGCCTGGTCCTCGAGGGAGAGCGTGGTGGTGGCCGCGCCTCCGCCGATCGAGTAGTTGATGACGTCGACGCCGTCGGACACCGCGGCGTTGATCGCGCCGAGCAGGTCGCTCAGAGCGCAGACGTCGTCGGTGGTGACGAGCGGGTCGGGACCCGCCCAGCACGCCTTGTACGCGGCGACCTTGGCCGCCGGGGCGACACCCGAGATCGCACCGAAGTCGATGCCCTCGACGCTCGCGTCGACTCCGTTGTTGCCCGCCGCGGTGCTGGCGGTGTGGGAGCCGTGCGCGTCGCCGTCGCGGGGCGAGCGGTAGTCCGCCTCGAAGGTGAAGCCCGTGGCGGCGGCACCCTGGTCGAAGTACCGGGCGCCGACGAGCTTGGTCGAGTAGTCCGAGAGCGACCACCCGTTGCCCTCGGCCACGCGCGGGGAGCGGAAGTCGGTGCCGTCGCCCTTGCGGAAGACGACGTCGTTGCCGTCGAGGTACGGCTCTGAACCGGCGGTGGTGCCCAGCGGCTCGCCCGCGAAGGCGGGGTTCTCGGGCGCGATGCCGGTGTCGACGACACCGACGACGACGCCCTCGCCGGCCGAACCGATGCCGCCGATCTTCTGCCAGACACCGTTGTCGCCCTCGAGGCCGAGGAACTCGGTCGAGGGGACGGCGACCGGGTGGCGGATCTCGTCGGGGACGACCTTCTGCACGCCCTTGGTCGCGGCGAGCTTGGCGGCCTGGTTCGGGTCCATGCTCGCGCTGAAGCCGTTGACGGCGATCGTGTAGGTGGCATCGGGGCGGACGCCCGCCTCGTCGGCGACGTTCTGCTGACGCTCCTCGAGGAAGGCGGAGTACTTCCGCGCCTGCGGGGAGTCGGCATCGAGCCGCGCCTCGTCGGACTTCGTGGCGTCGAGGCCCGGCTCGCCGCCCTCGTACGTGGCGACGGGGGCCTCGTCGAGGACCACGATGTACCGGCCCGTCGCGGATTCGATGGGTGTGGGAGGCGTCACCTCCTCGCCCACGTCGGCAGCCTGAACGGCTGTGGCTCCGGCAACGGTGAACAGTCCGGCCAGGGAAATGGCCGCGACCGAACGCAGGGTTCGACCCATCGTGCGCTCCAAACGGGGGGATGAATTGAGCGATCTGCGCGACATCGGTGGCGCGCGTTGCACAAACATAACTCAGAGAGGTTTCATCACCAACGTTCAGTTTGGACGGGGTCCGAAAACGGCGACCCTCGCCTCGCCCCCCCCTGTCGTCGCGCCGGGGTCCCGGCATCCGGTCCCCCTAGACTCGACGAAACCCGAGGAGGAGCCATGCCCCGGCGCCGTCGCACCGTCGCGCAGCACGCCCGCTTGCCTTCGCCGAACCCGTTCGGCCAGCTCGCGAAGCTCCTCGCCGTCGCCGCGGTGGTCGGCACCGTCGCGGTGATCGGAGTCGTGTCGTACACGGCGTACGACCTCACCGCCGACTTCGTCGAAGAAGCCGTGGTCGTCGAGAATCAGCCGGCCGTCCCGCCCGACCTCGGGGCGCTCTCGGGCGGCGTGAACATGATGCTCGTCGGCATCGACGAGTGCGAAGAAGAGCTCATCGCCCTCCTGGGTGACCGCTGCGAGGGTGCGGACGCGGGCGGACGCCTGAACGACGTGAACATCCTCGTGCACATCTCGGAGGAACCCCGGAAGGTCACGGTCGTCTCGTTCCCGCGCGACCTCATCTTCGACGCCCCCGCGTGCGACACCGCCGACGGGGGCCGCTTCGGCGGCGGCACCCTGCAGATCAACGAGCTCTACACGTACGGCGGACTCTCGTGCGTGATCACCGCCATCGCCGATATGAGCGGCCAGCAGATCCAATTCGGCGCGATGGTCACCTTCGGCGGCGTCATCGAGATCACCAACGCGATCGGCGGCGTCGAGATCTGCCTCGCGAGCGACATGCGCGATGCGAACACGGGCATCGACTGGCAAGCGGGACCGCGGACCATCCAGGGCCTCGAGGCGCTGCAGTTCCTGCGCACCCGATACGGAGTGGGCGGCAGCGACCTGGCCCGCGTGAGCAACCAGCAGCAGTACATGTCCCGCCTCGCGCGCAAGCTCGTCAGCGAAGAGGTGCTGTCGAACCCCTCGACGGTGCTGCGCTTGGCCTCGACCGGCCTTCGGAACGTCACGCCGACGCAGAGCCTCACGAACCCCCTGACCCTCGTCCAGGTCGCCTCCGCGGTGAAGGACGTGCCCTTCGAAGACATCGTCTTCGTGCAGTACCCGACCGTCGAGGCCCGCTCGGATGCCAACCGCGTGGCGCCCGACTACGCCGCGGCCGAGGTGCTCTGGGATGCATTGCGCGAGAACCGGTCGATCGAGGTGACCGGAGGAGTGGCGGTCAACGACGGCACGGTGATCGCCGAGCCGGCCCCCGGAGAACAGCCGGCGCCGACGGAGGGCCCCGCGCCGGAGCCCGGCGAGGTCGATCCGAACACGGGAGCAGTCGCCCTCCCGCCCGCCATCACCGGATCGAGCGCCGCGCAGCAGACCTGCAGCGGCGGCGTCGTGAACTGAGTCAGTAGGTCGGCGCCGCAGGCAGCCCGAAGAACTCCTCGAGGGTCGTGAAACCGCCCTCGTGGTAGGCCCGGGCGAGCTCGGGACCGATGTAGCGCAGGTGCCACGCTTCGGGCTCGTACCCGCTGACGCTCTCGCGCCCTTCGGCGTACCGCGTGATGAAGCCGAACTCCCATGCGTGATCGCGCACCCACGCGCCCTGCTGAGACGCCGCCACGTCGTCGAGCGTCTTGCACGAACCGTTGCAGGGGACGATGTCGACGGCCATCCCCGACTGGTGCTCGCTGAAGCCGGGCCGCGCGCTCTCGCGATCGGCCTCGGCGACGCCCCCGACCGCCACGCGCCCGGCGTAGGTCGACTTCTGCGTCGTGTACGAGCGGTAGGCGCTGAGGTAGCCGATCTCACCGACGCCGGCGGCGGATGCGGCCTTCACTAGCGAGGTGAGCGCGCGCGCGGCGGGGGCGCGCAGAGCGGAATCCTCGAGGGCGCGGACGTCTGCGGGCATGACCAGGTCGCCGGGCTGGTAGTCGACCGGGTCGTACGGACGCTGCTTGTTGACCACGAGCCACTCGCGGTTCGGGTCGGAGAGCGAGACGCAGGGGGCGATCCCGGATGCCACCGCTGCGCGGAACGCCTGCCCGCCCCCCGCCGCGTCGATGACTGCGGCGTCGTCTCCCGCGGCCAGCGCGGAGGTGAAGGCGGGGTCGTCGCACGGGGTCGCCGTGGCGGCGACGGCCGCGAGCTGCGGCACGGGGATTCCGTCGTCCGCGACCGCCGGGGGGCCGGTGATCTGCGCGACGGCGTCGGTGGACCCGTCGGGCCCGCCTCCCGAGGCGGCGGCCCCGATCGCCACCACGCAACCGGCGACCACGACGGCGGCCGCGGCGACCACCGCCAGGCGGCGGCGCAGGAGGACGGGGGCGAGTCGACGGATGCCGCGGGGCTCGGACTCCCCCGCCTCGGGGGCGTCGTCGTCTCGCCGCAGAGCCCGACGGGTCGGAGGCGCTGCGGCGGAGTCGTCGCCACCGGGAACGACGGGAAGGGTGAGGGCCGCGGTCGCGAGTCGCTCGGCCTCCGCGCGCGCGGCGCGGCGGGGCGAAGTCTCGGGGTCGTGGCTGGTCACGCTTCCATTCTCGCGGGTGCATCCTGAACGGTCGACCCGGGTGGAGGCGAGGTCGCGGGTGCTCGACCCTCTCCGCGAACGACTCGGGCGCCGTGTTGCCGATTCGTCGAACATGTGTTCGACTGTTCGCATGAGATGGCAGGGACAGCAGCTGGGGGTGGAGGACACCGCGGCACTCCCGGGCATGGAGCGCATGGACGGCCTCGTGCGGTCGGTGACCACGCCGGAATTCGCCGGAATGACATTCCACGAGGTGCTGTGCAAGAGCGCGTTGAACCGCGTGCCCGGCGTCTCGGCCATGCCGTTCGACTGGACGGTGAATCCCTACCGGGGGTGCAGCCATGCGTGCTCGTACTGCCTCTCCCCGGACACCCTCATCCTGAAAGCGGACGGCCGCCAGGTCCCGCTGTCGGAGATCCGCGTCGGAGACGAGATCATCGGCACCGAGCAGGGAGCGCGATATCGCCACTATGTCCGAACAACCGTTCGCGCGAAATGGACCACTCGCAAACGCCTCCATCGCGTCACCCTCGCTGATGGAACCGAGATCGAGGGCAGCGCAGACCACCGGTTCCTGACGGAACGCGGGTGGAAGCATGTCACCGACTCGCCCCTCGCGGGCGAACAGCGCCCTCACCTCACGGTGTCGAACCGTCTGCAAGGTTTCGGAACGGGCGCCCGCCCCTACGCACAGGCGATGGGTCCCGACTGGCGCCAGGGGTATCTGACGGGCATGGTGCGCGGTGACGCGATGATCCTTCACAAGACCTACGACGACGGAAACCGAGTCCGCGCGATTCACCGGTTCCGACTCGCCCTCGCCGATCGCGAAGCGCTCGACCTCTCGAAGGAGCTTCTCGAGCAGATCGGCATCGTCACGATGGTCCGGCCCTTCCCCGTGCCCGCGCATCGCCGACCCATGACGGCTCTGCACACGGCCAAGATGCGGGATGTTGCGCGCATCGAGGACTACACCGCGATACCGAGCACACGAAGTCGGGATTGGATGGCGGGCTTCCTCGGGGGCAGCTTCGACGCGGAGGGCTCGAGTTCGCGCGGGATCGTGCGAATCAGCAATGCGAATGAGGAGCTCCTCTCGCTGACGGAAGAGGCTCTCGCCGCGTTCCACTTCGATGCTGTTCGCGAACCCGCCCGCCCGAGCGGCGTGTCCTACATCCGTCTTCGCGGGGGGCTAGCCTCGCGGCAGCGCTTCTTCGATATCGCCCGGCCGTCCATCACCCGCAAGGTCGACGTCTCAGGGACAGCGGTCAAGACCAGCTCGGACCTGAGGGTCGTCAAAGTCGAAGACATCGGCTACGACATCGACATGATCGACATAACGACGGGTACCGAAGACTTCATCGCGAACGGGGTCATCAGCCACAACTGCTTCGCTCGGAAAACGCACGAGTACCTCGACCTGGATTACGGGGCCGACTTCGACTCGCAGATCGTGGTGAAGGTGAATGTCGCCGAGGTACTGCGCACCGAGCTGCGCCGGGGGTCATGGGCGCGCGAACCCGTGATGCTCGGGACGAACACCGACCCCTACCAACGCGCCGAGGGGCGGTACCGCCTCATGCCCGACATCGTCGGGGCTCTCACCGACAACGGCACACCGTTCTCGATCCTCACCAAAGGGACGTTGCTGCGGCGCGACCTCCCGCTGCTGACCGAGGCCGCACAACAGGTCACGGTGTCGTTGGCCATGTCGATCGCGGTCTTCGACGACGCGCTCCAGCGTTCGATCGAGCCCGGGACCCCGAGTGCCGAGGCGAGGCTCGAGACCGTGCGCGCGGCTACCGCCGCGGGCTTCCGCGTGACGGTGTTCCTCATGCCCGTCATGCCGCACCTCACCGACTCGGTCGCGGCGCTCGACGACGCCCTGGCCCGCATTCGAGCCGCCGGCGCGGCGCGCGTCGTCTACGGCGCACTCCACCTGCGGCCCGGCGCGAAGCAGTGGTTCTTCGAGTGGCTCGAGCGCGAGCATCCGCACCTGGTCTCGTCGTACCGGGGGCTGTACCCGGGTGTCTCGACCTCGGCACCGAAGGCGTACCGCACGTGGCTCGGCAAACGCATGCGCCCCCTCCTGCGTATGCACCGGCTGGACGGGTGGGACGAGGACGACCACCCGCGCGGCCGGCCCCAGCCCGGCCTCGCGGCACGCACCGCGCCGGCGAGCAGCCTCGGACCCGTGCGAACGGTCGGGGTCTCGGCATCCACTCGTCCGCGCGTCGCGCCCGCGAGCGAGCCGACGCTCTTCTGAGGGCCTCGCTCCCCGACATCTCACGCAGGAGCAGCCCGCTCAGCATCGTGCCCGCTCGGCTCGCGCGAGCGTGGCGTCTCCGCGCCCGCGATGCACGAAACCCCCGCCGCGGTCGCGACGGGGGTTTCGAGAGGCGGGTTACGCGTCGACGTTCGACAGCTGACGACCCGAGAGCTCCTCGAGCACGTCGTCGCCGAGCGCGGTCTCTTCGAAGGGAGCCTGGATCTCGGCCCGGTCGAGCAGCTCGGTCATGCGACGACGACGCTGGCGCGTGATCAGGGTGACCACGGTGCCGGCGCGGCCGGCGCGGCCGGTGCGGCCCGAGCGGTGCAGGTACGTCTTGTACTCGTCGGGGGCGTCGGCCTGGATGACCAGGTCGATGTCGTCGACGTGGATGCCACGGGCGGCGACGTCGGTGGCGACGAGCACGTTGACGCGACCCGAGGTGAGCTTCTCGAGGTTGCGCGTGCGCTTCTGCTGGTTCAGGTCGCCGTGCAGCGCCACCGCCGCGATACCGGCGTCGTCGAACTGCTCGGCGAGCATCTCGGCGTACGCGCGGGTGCGGGCGAAGACGAGGGTCTTGCCTTCGCGGTCGACGAGCGAGTCGAGGATCTGCGCCTTGTCACGGTGCTCGATGACGAGAACGCGGTGCTCGATGGTGCTCGAGTCCTGATCCTCGCCGGCGACCTCGTAGACGGCCGGCTCGACGAGGAACTCGTCGACGAGGGCAGCGACCTCGCGGTCGAGCGTGGCCGAGAAGAGGAGCTTCTGGCTGTCCTTCTTGGTCGCGCGGAGGATGCGCTGCACGGGCTCGAGGAAGCCGAGCTCGCACATGTGGTCGGCCTCATCGAGGACGGCGACCTGCACCTGTGAGAGGTCGAGCTTGCCCTGGTTCAGCAGGTCTTCGATGCGTCCGGGGGTGCCGATGACGATGTCGACGCCCTTCTTGAGCGCACCGACCTGGCGCGCCTGGGGCACGCCGCCGTAGACCTGGGTGGTGAACAGGCCCACGCTGCGCGCGAGCACCTGTACCGTGCGGTCGATCTGCAGGGCGAGCTCGCGCGTGGGGGCGAGGATGATCGCCTTGGGGGCGCGACCGAACTCGCGGCGCTGACCCGCCTGCGAGCGCAGGATGCTCTCGACCAGCGGCGCACCGAAAGCGATGGTCTTGCCCGAGCCGGTGCGGCCGCGGGCGAGGACGTCGCGTCCCTCGAGGATCGGGGCGACCGTGGCCGCCTGGATCGGGAACGGGCTGGCCGCGCCCAGACCGGCCAGCGCGCGGACGAGGTTGTCGCCCAGGCCCAGCTCGGCGAAGCCTGCACCGGTCACGGTCGCGGCGTCCACGGCCTCGGCCTGCAGGCGCTCGTGCACGACGTCGACGCGCTGCTCGTGCTCGGCGGAGCGCTGCGGGGTGTTGTTCCAATCGCTACGGCTCGGGCCGTCGTTGCGGCGCGGGCGGTCGTCGAAGGAACGGGCCGGGCGATCACTGCGGTCGAAGGACCGGGCGGGGCGCTCGCCGGCATCGCGACGGGGACGCTCGTCACGATCGAACGAACGCGCGGGACGGTCGTTGCGGTCGAAGGACCGGGCGGGACGCTCACCGGCGTCACGACGGGGACGCTCGTCACGATCGAACGAACGCGCGGGACGGTCGTTGCGGTCGAAGGACCGTGCGGGACGCTCACCGGCATCGCGACGGGGACGCTCATCGCGATCGAACGAACGAGCCGGGCGCTCGTTGCGGTCGAAGGAACGAGCCGGACGGTCGTCGAACGAACGAGCCGGGCGCTCGCTCCGATCGAACGAGCGAGCAGGGCGGTCGCTGCGGTCGAACGACCGCGCGGGACGCTCACCGGCGTCACGACGGGGACGCTCGTCACGATCGAACGAACGCGCCGGGCGCTCGTTGCGGTCGAACGAACGAGCCGGACGGTCGCTGCGGTCGAACGACCGCGCGGGACGCTCACCGGCGTCACGACGGGGACGCTCGTCACGATCGAACGAACGCGCCGGGCGCTCGTTGCGGTCGAACGAACGAGCCGGACGGTCAGTGCGGTCGAACGAACGCGCGGGGCGGTCGTCGAACGAACGGGCCGGACGGTCGTCCCGGGCGGAGGTGCGGATGTTGCGGGCTTCGGTACGACCGGCGCGGTCGGCGGCGTTCCAGCGACCCTTGTCGGCGGTGGCCTCGGCCTCGGGGCGGTAACCGCGGTGGCTGGGGCTCTTGCTGCCGGGCTTGGCGGGCACCTCGGTGCCGGGACGACGCTTGCGGTCCTGGAACGAAGTCTTGGCGCCGTAGCGGGGCTCGAAGTTCTTGGCGGCGCGGCCGCCTGCGGGCTTCTTGTTCTTGGGCATGGAGAAACTTCCTGGGTTCTGTTCGCGCGAAACAGCGACACCGCTCGTAGCGGTGCGATACCCGGACTCTCGTCGGCCGGGGGCCAATTCACTAGTGATGGTCGAGGCCGCGATCGCGTCCTGTCCATCGGCCCCTTGGACTCACAAACCCATCCGCGCATCACGCACGGTGTCCAGAGCCGACCGCACCACGTTACAGGTCGCGCCTGGGAATGGCATCCATGCCCCTCGAATGACCCGTGTCCCACTTATGGCGCTTTCGCGGCGCATCAGACAGCCATACCTGGGACATCACCCCGCCGAAAGGGGGACGAGGTTCGTCGAGAGAAGGACAGAGGTAGTCGAGAGCGGGACAGGTTTCAGGGAGAGGGACCCAGGGTCGAGGTGACGGAAGATAGATGCATGGCAGACACCGACGCCCACCCCATCACGGTGGCGATCGAGCGGCGCATCGACCCGACGCGCACCGCCGAAGCGACCTCCTGGATGCAGGCCGGCACCGACCTCGCGACCGCCTTCCCGGGCTTCCTCGGCTCGGGGTGGGTGCGCGCGGGCGAAGACAGCGACCTCTGGTACATGCTGTACCGCTTTCGCGACATCACGACGCTCGAGGAGTGGGAGAGCTCCACGCAGCGCCAGTGGTGGCTCGACTCCGGCCGCCCCTTCGCGCGCGAGGAGCGCAGCGAGCGCCGCACCGGGATCGAGGGCTGGTTCGACGCCCCGCACGGCTCGATCCTGGAAGCTGCGACGGTGACGGAGGCCGGCACCCAGCCGATCCAACAGCCGGTCCCGGCGGCTCCCCCGCGGTGGAAGCAGGCCGTGACGATCTGGGTCGGGTTCTTCCCGACGAACCTCGCGGCGTCGTGGCTGCTGGGCTTCGTCCCCGGTTTCGCCGAGATCCCCCTCGTGCTGCGCGTGCTCGCCACCACCCTCATGCTCACCCCCGTCATGACCTACGCGGTCCTCCCGTGGGTCACCCGCATGCTGCAGCCCTGGCTGCAGCGCCCGCGCCGATCGCGAAAGGCCACGTCATGACCGCCGACCCCACCGGATCCCGCTTCCACCTCCGCGGCGAGCACTCCTCGGCCGAGATCGCCCAGGTGGGTGCCGCGCTGCGCGCGCTGACGGTCGACGGTGTCGACCTCGTACCGCGCTACCCAGACGACCTGCCCACGCCCGCGGCATCCGGAGTCGTCCTCGTCCCCTGGCCGAACCGCATCCGCGACGGCCGGTACTCCTTCGACGGCGAGGATCTGCAGCTCGCGATCAGCGAGCCGAAGTTCGGCAACGCCAGCCACGGCCTGATGCGCTTCGGGACCTATCGGGCCATCGAGCACACCGACGATCGCCTCGTGCTCGGCGCCGACGTGGTGCCGCAGACCGGCTACCCCTTCCACCTGCGCACGCGGGTCACGTACGCCCTGCGCGCCGACGGTCTGCACGTGACCCACGCCATCGAGAACATCGGGGCGAAGGCCGCCCCCGTCGCCCTGGGCGTGCACCCCTATCTCCAGATCGGCGGGGTGCCGACCGAGGATCTGGTGGTGCACTCGACCGGCACGACCACGCTCGTCCTCGACGACCGCAACATCCCCGTCGAGGAGGTGCCGGTCGACGCCGCCACCGACCTACGTGAGGGTCGCCGCCTCGGCGATGCCTCGCTCGACAACGGCTACCGCGGATGGGAGCGGGATGCCGACGGCCGGGCGCACCACACCCTCACCGCTCCCGACGGTCGGCGCGTCCAGCTGTGGCAGGACGACGGGTTCCGCTGGGCGCAGGTGTTCACGACCGACCGCTACCCGGGGCAGTCCCTCGCGGTGGCGATCGAGCCGATGACGGCGCCGGCGAACGCTTTCGTGACCGGGACGGACCTGGAGCGACTCGAACCCGGCGCGGAAATGACCAGGGAATGGGGCATTTCCTACCGCGCGTGAGACGCCCTTGTCCCCCAAATGGGGGACAAGGAATTGGCGATATGACCTGGGAATTTCTTAGACAAGCCCTTTCCTGAAAAGGCGGCGCGAACGATACCATGTGCCCTGACGGTTTCCGTCAAGGCCGGGGGAGGCAAAGGACCACGCTTTCTCCTGGCTCATTGCCCGAATGAGCCGACGGGGGCCGAGGGTCCCGCGGTGTGGGGGGATCCTCGTTCCGTCCTGAGGAAAGATCCCCCACATGAGCACCGCGCTCCGCTCCGCTGTCCCCTTTTCGCTCCCGGTGCCGCGTCAGGGCGCCCTCGCGCGCCGCCTCGACGCGATCCCGACGATGCACGTCGGCGCGGCGGCCCTGATCGTCCTGGTCAGCGGACTGCTGCTGTCGATCGCGACCACGAGCGATCCGCTGTGGTGGCAGCTGCACTTCAGCCAGCTGGGGATCTTCGGCGACCTCTCGAGCGCGTTCTTCAACACCACGCTCAAGGTCAGCGGGATGATCGTCGTGGTCTTCGCCTTCCGCGTCCGGCGCGATGTGCGACGCGTGGGTCGCGGTCCCGTCCGTCGCGGCGCCGCGACGGTGGCCTTCATCTGCCTGAACGTCGTGGGCGTGAATCTGGCTCTGGTGGGCTGCATTCCCCTGAACACCGACAAGGACCTTCACGACAAGGTCGCCGGCTCGATGGTCCTGGGGTTCCTCGCCCTGCTGCTGAGCGCGCCGTTCCTCTTCCACCGTCTCGGCAAGCGGATGGCGATCGGCACGGGAATCGCGACCGTCTGGCTGATCGTCTCGATCACGCTCTTCGTCTCGGCGACCATCAACCTGGCACTGTTCGAGACCATCTCGTGCGCGGCGATGTTCGCGTGGTCGGGGATGTTCACGCAGATCCTCGCGTCGGCGGCGACGGCGGCCACCTCGCACCCGACCGCACAGACTCCCGCCGCGGCGCACCACGCCCCCCGTCGACGCCCCCGCTTCCCGCTCGCCCGACCGACGGCCACCCGCCGACCCGCGCGCTCGGCGGCGCAGCGCGCCCCGCGCGTCGCGCCCGGTCACCCCGTCGAGGGCTCGTCGCTCCGCCCCGATCGCGCATCGACGCTCACCCCGACCGGTGACCACCGACACCTCGGGATGAGCACCGCGAGAGGGACGGGACGCCGGGTGTCGGCATCCCGCACGTTCCGTGTCAGTGCTTCTCGCGCAGCTCTCGGCGGCTCAGGGGGTGCCCGTCGTCGGCCGTCGGTTCGACGTGCCCTGCCTCTCGCGCCGCCCGCCGCTCGCGGCGCCTCTCGCTCGCTCCTTCGATGAGGTTGTAGAGCGTCGGCAGCACCAGCAGCGTCAGGAACGTCGACGACACGAGCCCGCCGATCACGACGACCGCCAGCGGCTGCGAGATGAATCCGCCGTGGCCGGTGATCCCCAGGGCCATCGGCACGAGGGCGAAGATCGCCGCGAGGGCCGTCATCAGGATGGGACGCAGGCGTCGCGCGCCTCCGACGACCGTCGCTTCGAAGACGCTGAGACCGCGGGCGCGGTACTGGTTCACGAGGTCGATGAGCACGATCGCGTTGGTCACCACGATGCCGACGAGCATCAGCGCACCGATCATGCCCGCGACACCGAGCGGCACACCGGTGATCAGCAGCATGAGGATCGCTCCGGTCGCCGCGAACGGCACCGACACGAGCAGTTCGAGCGGCTGGCGCAGCGACTTGAAGGTCGCGACCATCACGACGTAGACGATGAGGATCGCCGCGAGCAGCGCGAGGCCGAGCTGGCTGAACGCGTCGCGCTGGTCGGTCACCGAACCGCCCACCTTCGCGGTGGCCCCCTGCGGCAGCGAGGTGTCGGCGAGGGCTGAGGTGACGCTGGCCGACGAACTGCCCAGGTCGTCGGTCGTCGGCGTCACCGTGATCGTGGCCGTGCGCAGCCCGCGCGAGGTCGAGATCGACGGCGGGGTCTCGCTCTGCTCCACCGTGGCGATCTGGTCGAGGCGGACGTTGCCGCGCGCGCTCGGGATCTCGAGGGCGCGCAGGTCGTCGATGGTCTTCGGCGGGTTGGCGGTGGCGACGTACACGGTCACCCCGCGCCCGTCGAGTTCCACCGTGCCCGCCTGCCGCGGCTGCTGCGTCGCCGAGACGAGCGCCCCCACGGCGCGCTCGGACAGTCCGCGCTCGGACGCCGCGTCGCGGTCGACGCGAACGGAGATGAAGGGGAGGGATGCCGAGAGGCTACTGGTGACCTGACCGATGCCGTCGCGCCCCTGCAGGCCCGCGACCACGGCGTCGCTCGCCTGCTGCAGCGACTGTCCGTCGGCGGCGGTGACGTCGACGGTGATGCCGGCCGAGCCGAGTCCGCCGCCGGAGGCCGCGACCTCGATCTCGCCCGCGTCGGGAAGCGCCTCGAGTTCGGTGCGGACACGGTCGCGGAGCTCGACCTGGTCGACGCCGGAGGCGGAGGTGATCGAGTACGTGATGCCCGAGCCGCCGCCCGAGAAAGCGTCGCGCAACGCCGACCCGCTCGAGCCGATCGAGGTCTGCACCGTCTGCACGCCGTCGGTGTCGAGCAGCACGGCCTCGACCTTCTGGGCCGCCGCGTCCTCGGCATCCAGGCTCGGGGCGGAGCCGATCTTCTGCGTGACGGTGAAGGTGTTCTGACCGGAGTCGCCGAGGAAGTCCGTCTTGAGCAGGGGGACGGACGCGAGCGTCCCGCCGAGCACGAGTACGGCCAGGGTGAGGGTGACCCACGAGTGCTTTAGCGTCCAGCGCAGTACCGGGACGTAGGCCTTCTGCAGGCGCGAGGGCGGCGCGGTCGGCGACTCGGGGTCGATCGGATTGCCCTCGGCGTCGCGGATGACCTTCCCGGGCTTCAGGAACCACGACGCCAGCACGGGCACGATCGTGAGCGACACGAGCAGCGAGGCCGCCATGGCGATCGTCACGGTCAGCGAGAACGGTCGGAAGAGCTCTCCCGTCACGTCGCCCACGAAGGCGATCGGGAGGAACACCGCGACGGAGGTGATGGTGGAGGCCGTGATGGCGGCCGCCACCTCGCGCACCGCGCGCACGATCGTGGGGATCTTGTCGGCGTCGCCGACGTAATGGCGCTTGATGTTCTCGATCACCACGATCGAGTCGTCGACGACGCGGCCGATCGCGATCGTGAGCGCGCCGAGGGTCAGGATGTTCAGCGAGTACCCGAAGGCCTGCAGCCCCACGAAGGTGATGAGGACGCTGGTGGGGATCGAGATCGCCGTCACGAGCGTCGAGCGCACCGACATGAGGAAAACGAGGATCACCACGACCGCGAAAACCAGACCGAGAAGCCCCTCCTGCGCGAGGGCCTCGATCGACTGCTGGACGAACGGCGCCTGGTCGAAGACGACGGTGAATTTCGCGCCCTGACCGAGCTGCGATTCGAGCCCTGGGAGCGCATCGAGGACGCCGCGCGAGACGTCGACGGTGTTGGCGGCCGGGAGCTTGGTGACGGCGATGGTCAGGGCCGGCTGCCCGTCGACACGCGACAGCGTGGTCACGGGGTCGGGCTCGAGGGCGACCGTGGCGACATCGCTGATCTTCGTCTGCCCCGCCTGGAACTGGGCGGCGTCGGTGGGCACGAGCGGGAGGGCGGAGATCTCGTCGACGCTGGTCAGCTTCGACCCGGTCTGCACGGTGAGGGTCTGGTCGCCCTCGGTCAGGGAGCCGCCCGGGAAGAGCACGCCGTTGGCGTCGAGGGCGTCGGTGATCGCCTGCTGGCTGAAGCCGCGCTCGGAGAGCTTGGCGGTGTCGGGGGTGATCGTCACGCGCTGGGCGGTGCCGCCCACGATCTGCGCGCCGTTGACCCCCGCGACGTCCTCGAGGTCGGGGACCACGCTCGTCTGAAGGATCGACTGCGTCGCCTCGGCGTCGGTGAATCCCGTGACGGCGAGCTGGATGACGGGGAAGTCGTCGATGCTCGCCGACGCGACGGTGGTGTCGGCGGAGTCGGGGAGCTGGTCCTTGATGCGCGCGATCGCGGCGAGGATCTTCTGCTGCGCCCCCGCCAGGTCGGTGCCGTAGGTGAACTCCGCCGAGACGATCGAGGAGTTCGTCGTGCTCGTCGCGGTCGTGGACTCGAGTCCCTCGACACCGCGGATGGCGTTCTCGATCGGGGTCGAGACATCGGTCTCGACGACCTCGGGCGACGCGCCCGGGTAGGTCGTGACGACGGCGAGCTGGGGGAACTCGATCGAGGGGATGAGCTCCTGCTTGAGGCTGGTGAGCGCGAGCCCGCCGAAGACCGCCGCGACGATCGTGACGAGGGCGATGAGGGCGCGGTTCTTCAGGCTCAGGACGGCCAGGTACGACACGGGGGGACCCTCCGGGTAAGTCCGATACAGGAATGTATCGAAGCTCAGTATCCCATGCGCGCCCGCCCCTCGGACCGCCCGGCGGGCGGCTGCCTCAGAGCGCCGATCCGAGCGACAGACCCAGTGCCGCCGCGACGACGGACCCGACGAACGACACCACCGCGTACGACACCGCCGCGCGCGAGCGCCCCTCTTCGGCGAGCAGCGCCGTGGTCACGGCCACCGCGCTGAATGTCGTGTACCCGCCGAGCAGACCCGTCCCGAGGATCCACCGCCACGACTCGTCGGCGGGAAGGGGGGTCAGGATGCCGAGCACCAGCGCCCCGGTGAGATTCACGACCAGGATGCCCCAGGGGAACTGCTCCCCCGTGCGGCGCCGCACAGCCACATCGAGCAGATAGCGCAGCGCCGCCCCCACGCCGCCGGCGAGGGCCACGGCGAGGAAGACGAGCGGCATCACGCCGCCAATCTACCCCTCGCCGCGCGGGCCCCTCACGCCTCGAGCGCCTCGAGCGCCTCGACGCGACGACGCAGTTCGGATGCCTTCTCGGCGCCGATCTGCGCTTCGGCGAGCTTGAGGGCGGCGCTCGCGGTGAGGGTGCGCGCCACGAGGTAGGTGGGGCTCGCCTTGAGGTCGGGGATGACGTCGAGGATGATGCCCTCGGCATCGGGGTCGGTCATGAGCTTGCCGAGCTTGATCTTGGCGAGGTCGTAGCGAGCGGTCATCGGTCCTCCTTGAACGGGGCGCGCCGTCGCGCCCTCGGCAGATTGTTGCACATATGTCCCGTTATGTCATCGATCGTTCGGGATCGCGCGAGAAAGCCCCCGCGAGCGCGTAGGCCGCGCGCGCCTCGGGCGTCCAGAACGCCCCGACGTAGACGTGGAAACCCGCCGGAGCGGTCACCAGACGCACGGACGCCCGCTCGGCGCGCGCCCGTCGAGCGAAGGCGACGGCGTCGTCGAAGAAGATGTCGCGACCCCCCTGGAACACGAGGGTCGGTGGCAGCCCGGCGAGCTCCATCCGCGCGGGGTTGAGCTCCGGGTCGTCGAGCCCCCGATCGCCCACCCACGCCTCCGCGCCCGCTCGAAGGCCGGGGACGCGGAGCGAGGGATCCCGCGGCACGCGACGCGCGATCCCCGGGTCGGTGAGAGCGAGGTCGAGCCACGGCGAGGACAGCACGAGACCGTCCGGTCGACGCGCGGCGCGCAGGGCGAGCCCCACCGCCACGGCCCCTCCGGCCGAGTCGCCCGCCACGAGAAGGCGGGAGGTCCCCGCCCGTGCGGCGAGACGCTCGTACTGCGCGTCGATCACGGCGAGGGTGTCGTCGGCCCGGCGCTCGGGCGCCAGGGGGTAGCAGACCACCGTGATCGCCGCCCCGGTCGCCCGGGCGAGACGCTCGACGATCCACCAGTGCTCGGCGACGAGCGGGTTCACCAGCCCCCCACCGGGCAGGTACATCAGCTCGAGGCCCGGGGTGCGCGCCGCCGGCTCGTAGCGGTAGACGGGCAGCCCGCCCTCACGCGAGACGACGACACGGCCCGAGCGTCGCAGGCGCGCCGGCGGATCGGCCGGACGGCGGCCCGGGTCGAGCGTCTCGAGGTAGTCGTCCCGAGCCAGCGCGAGGCGGATCGGCCGCGCGCTCACCCACATCGCCGCGGTCGTGAGCGTCATCGACAGCGACACCGACTACTCCCCGCGCGCGTCGGCGGCCATGTCGGCGAGCGCGTTCGTCGTCACCAGGCGGACGACAGCCGGCAGGCCCGCGGCGATCTTGCGCCCCAGGAGCGGGCCGAACACCAGCGCGAGAGGACCGGAGACCTCGACGGCGTGCGTCACCGACAGCCCGTTCGGTGTCTGACGCATGCGGTGCGGGAACGACAGCACCGCCCCCGGCAACCCGATGCGGAAGTTCATCGCGACCCCCGGCTGCAGCTCGGTGAAGGTGAAGCGCTGCGCGGGGGTTCCGTGGTTGACCACGCGGCCGGAGTCACCGACGCGCGGGGGCACGGAGAAGGTGGCCTCGCGCAGGTCGGGATCGTCGACGGCCCAGTCCTCGGGGGTGGTCCACCTCTTCCACACCGCGTCGGCGGTGGCGGTGGTGAGGTGCGTGTACTCGCGGCGCCAGGTCATCGGGCGACTCCCGTCTGTTCGTGGTCGGTCGAGGAGGAGGTCAGGATGCCGCGGGCCTGGAGCGCCGCGCGCTCACCGGCGCGGACGGCGCCGTCCATGAATCCTGTCCAGCGATCGGCCGTCTCGGTACCGGCCCAGAGGATCGACCCGACGGGGGTGGCCAGGGCACCGGCGTAGGGCACGACCGCTCCCGGCCCCGGGGCGGCGGTGGGGCCGCCGCCGACCCAGGGCTCGGCGCCCCAGCGCTGGTCGATGTAGCCGATGGCATCCAGTGCCCGGGGGCCGAACAGGTCGGCGAAGGACGACAGCGCCCGCGCTGCGCGCTCGGCGGGTGCCAGCTCGTCCCACTCGCGGGCGTAGACCCCGCCGATGAAGCCGAGGAGCACGCCGGGGGCGCCGGCGTGAGCGGGACCGGCGTCGAAGGTGATGAAGACCGGGCCGGTGTCGGAGAGCCCCTGCCCCGACAGGTCGTGATCGCGCCAGAACGGCCGCTCGTACACGGCGTAGGCCTTCGACAGCACCCCGGCCGGCCAGCGCTGGGCCATCTGCGCGTGAGAGGGGGGAAGGGCCGGCGCGAAATCGATCCTGCCCCGCAGCGCCGGCGGCACGGCGACGACGACGGCGCGAGCGGTCACCGTCTCGTCGGCCGTCGACACGCGCACCCCCTCGGCGACGGTCTCGATGCGTCGCACCGGAGCGCTCACCCGCAGAGCCGACCCGAGCGCGTCGGCGAGACGCACGGCGATCGCGTGCGAGCCCTCGACGAAGTGCTCCTCTTGCGCGCCGCCCTCGGTGTCGAGCATCGACGACAGTCCACCCGCCTGGTGGATGTAGTGCAGAGCGTGCAGGAACGAGATCTCGTCGGGCTCGCACCCCCACGTCGTCCGGCCGGCGATCGCGATGAGCTCTCGCGCCGCGGGAGAGGCGTGCGAACGGCGCAGCCACGAGCCGAGGCTCTCGGCATCCAGGTTCGCGGCCTGCGGGGCGGCGGCGGGGTTCCCTCGGGGGACGGTGCGCGCCAGGCGGTCGAGAGTGAGCTGGATCCGCCCCACGTCGAGCAGGCTCGCGCCGACCGGGGGCACCGTGCCGCGGTAGCGCCGGTGCTCGCCGCGCCACCGGATGACGTTGCGACCCGCGGCGTAGGTCCGATAGCGAGAGACGCCCACTTCGTCGGCGAGAGCCAGGATGCGATCCTGACCGGGGCCGACGAACGTGCCGCCGAGGTCGACGTGCACCCCCGCCACCTCCGCCGACGACACGCGTCCGCCCACGCGGGGCGCCGCTTCGAACACCGCCACCGTCGCGCCGAACTGGCGAAGCCGGTGAGCGGCGGTCAGGCCCGAGAGACCTGCGCCGACCACGACCACGTCGACGTCGGGGGCCGGGACCCGGTCCGCAGAGGGCGGGGAGGCGGTCATAGGCTTACTCCGTTCCGAAGGCGACACCGACCACCCCGGTCGGCGAGGAGGACAGCGTGAGCGAGACGACGAGCCGGCCGATGCGGGCGCGCGGTCGCGCGCGTCGCGAGCTGCTGCTGGACGCCACGATCGCGATCATCGCCGAGGGGGGCATCGCGGCCGTCACGCACAGGTCGGTGGCCGCCGCGGCGGGGGTGCCGCATTCGTCGACGACGTACTTCTTCGACTCGCTCGACGACATGATCGGCGAGGCCGTGGCGCACGCGATGGCGGCCGAGCTCGAGCGGCTCGAGCAGTTCCGCTCCGTTCTCGTCTCGGGCGCGAACAGCCCCGGTGCGGCGATCGACGAGTTCGTCGAGATCGTGCGCAGCCAATCGCAGGACCACACGGTCGCGCAGTTCGAGATCTACCTCTTCGCCTCGCGTCATCCGGCCCTGCGTGTTCACGTCGAGAAGATCCTCGACGAGACGCGGGCACTCGCGGCCGCCGTGCTGCAGACGAACGGCGTGACCGATCCGCACGCCGCCGCTGCGGTCGTCGCCCTGATCGACGGTTTCGCCCTGCATCGCATCGCCCGTTCCGAGGAGGTCCAATTCCAGTCGCTGGCGCACGCCTTACGCGCCGCCATCGTGGGGTTCGTGACCCTCGCCGCGACCTCTTCGCTGGGCGAGGGGGATCTCTCCCCCGCTTAGTTGGCACAAACGTACAGGTTTCTCGCGCAGGGCGCCTGCTCTCCGAGACAAATTCACATCTTCGTCACACAAAATGGTACGTGTGTGCAATAAAGTGACCCGATAGTCGATCCCACTGCCGTGATCGACAGAAGGGTTCCGCGATGCTCCGTCCCCGTCCCCAGGACCACCTGCTCCGCTGGGGCGCGCGCGCCCTCGGGTCGCTTCCGCCCGCGGCCCTCCGCGCGGTGAACGGCCGCCCCGTCGTGATCGACGGCAACACCCTGCACCCCGCGGTGCAGACGTCTCTGCGCGTGATGAACGACGCGCCCGGCGCCCACTTCGAGCGGCTCCCCCTCGACGAGGCCCGCGCGCACATCGAACTCGAGGCGTGGACGTTCGCCGGGACCACGAAGCTCGGGCAGAGGGACGACATCGAGATCCCCACCCGCGGCGGGCGGGTTCCGGGACGCGTGTACCGCGCGGACCTCGACCGCGCGCCATCCGGGATCATCGTGTACTTCCACGGCGGCGGCTGGGTGCTCGGATCGGTCGACAGCGCGGATGCCACGTGCCGCACCCTCGCGAAGACCTCGGGCCTGACGGTGGTGTCGGTCGGCTACCGGCTGGCCCCCGAAGCGCCGTTCCCGGCGGGGCTCCACGACAGCGTCGACGCCTTCCGGTGGGCCCGCGACAACGCCTCGCGGTTCGGCGGAACCGCTGACGCGATCGGTGTCGGCGGTGAGAGCGCGGGCGGCAACCTCTCGGCAGTCGTGGCGTCGGTCACGCGCGACGATGCCGAGGGCGCACCGGCGTTCCAGATCCTGTTCTGTCCCGTCACCGACCTCTCGCACAAGCATCGCTCGTACGAGCTGTTCGCCGACGGCTTCTTCCTCACGGAGGCGCAGATGGACTGGTACGCCGCGCACTACCTGAGCGGCGGCGCAAGCGCCGATGATCCGCTGGTCTCGCCCCTGCGGGCCGAGGACCTCTCGGGCCTGGCCCCGGCGTACCTCGCGGTGTCGGGTTTCGACGTGCTCCGCGACGAGGGCGTCGCCTACGCCGAGCGTCTCGAGGCCGCCGGCGTCGCCGCGCACCTCGTGACCCACGCCGGCCAGATCCACGGGTTCTTCAACGCCTGCGGAGCGCTGCGCGACGCGCGCGATGCCGTGGCGGATGCCGGCCGGTGGGCCGTGACGACGCTCGCGGCGACGGGGACGGGCGGCATCCGGTGACCGCTGACGCGACGCCCGCCACCCTCACCGCCTACGCCGAACCCACCCGCCCCGTTCGCGCGGGCTGGATCGCGGCCTTCGCCGGGGTGTGGCTCGGACTGTGGATGGCGCAGCTCGTCCCGGTGCAGGTGCTGCTGCCCCTGCAGATCGCCGCGCAGCACGCTTCGGACGACTGGCTCGTCTCGCTCGTCACCTACGGCCTGGTCAGCGCCGTGGCGGGGACGTTCGTGGTCATCGCCTACCCGATCGTCGGTGCGCTGAGCGACCGGACCCGGTCTCGGTTCGGACGCCGTCGCCCCTGGATCCTCGGCGGTGTCGTGCTCGCGTCCGTCGGTCTCGCGCTGCTCGGCGTCCAGACCGAGTCGCTCGGCACGGTGACGATGTGGACCGCGGTGATGATGGGCTTCTGCATGGCCTCCGCCGCCCTCACCGCCGTCATGGCCGACCGCGTGCCCGCGGGGCAGCGGGGGCTCGTGTCGGGCTGGATCTCGGCACCGAACGCGATCGGCATCCTGGTGGGGATCGTGCTGGTCACCGCGGTGTTCACCACGACGGCTTCGGGCTACCTCGCGCTGGCCGTGTGCTGCGTAGGCCTGGCCGTGCCGTTCCTGCTCGTTCTGCGCGACGTTCCGCTGACGACGTCCGAGGCGGCGCTGCTGGGTCCGCTCACCGTCCGCACGATCCTCTCGTCGATCTGGGTCGACCCCCGGCGTCACCCCGACTTCGCGTGGACCGTCGCGAGCCGTGTGCTCATCAACCTCGGCAACGCGATCGCCACGACGATGCTGCTGTACTTCTTCACCTTCGCGCTGAGGGTGGCCGACCCGACCGGCTTCCTCGTCTTCACGACGGTGATCTACATGGTCGTGACGATCGTGGCATCGGTCGCCCTCGGCAAACTCAGCGACGTGGTTCAGCGCCGTCGCGTGTTCGTCCTCGCCTCGGGGGTCGCTCAAGCCGTCTCGGCCCTGCTCCTCGCCGTCGCCCCGGCCGAGTCGACCGCGGTGATCGGCGCCGTGCTGCTCGGGCTCGGTCAGGGGTGCTTCTTCGCCGTCGACCAGGCCCTGGCCACGCAGGTGCTGCCCTCGGCCGAGACGCGCGGCAAGGACGTCGGGATCATGAACATCGCCCTCGCCGGCCCGCAGGCGTTCGGTCCCCTGCTCGGGGCGGGGGCCGTGGTGCTGTTCGGCGGGTTCTCGGGGCTGTTCCTCGCGAGCGGGCTGGCGGGCCTGCTCGGCTCCGTCATCATCATGCGGGTGCGCTCGGTGCGGTGATCGTCGACGGATGCCGGGAGCCCGCGGCATCCGCGCCGTTCCGGCTCAGCCGTAGAGCAGCCGGATGATGCGCTCGACGAGACGGTCGACCTTCGCGGTGCGGCGCATCGTGGTCAACGTCAGCAGCGGGAAGCGCTGACGGGTCAGCGCCTTCGGGTACGCGAACTCACGCAGGCCGTCCGCCCCGTGGATGCGTCCGAACCCGGAATCGCCCACCCCGCCGAAGGGGAGGGCGGGGACCGCGGCGAACGAGATGACCGAGTTGATCGCGATCATGCCGCCGCGCAGGCGCAGGGCGAGCTCGCGGCCACGACGCTTCGAGAACACCGAGCCCGACAGTCCGTACCGCACGGCGTTGGCCTTCTGGACGGCCTCGTCCATGGATGCCACGCGGTTGACGACCAGGGTCGGGCCGAAGGTCTCTTCGCGCACGGCGTCCGCCTCCTCGTCGACGTCGGTGAGGAGGATGGGTTGCAGGGTGGTCCCGGGAGCCGGAGCCGATCCGACGCGCGCCGTCGCGCCCCGCGCGAGCGCGTCCGCGACGTGCGCCCGGACCACGTCGGCCTGGCGCGGCATGGTGAGCGGACCGAGCGTCGCGGCGTCGTCGGCGCCGGCGCGAAGCTCGCGCGTGCGCTCGGCGACGGCCTCGACGAAGCGGTCGTAGATCTTCGCGTGCGCGTAGACGCGTTCGATGCCGATGCAGGTCTGACCCGCGTTCGAGTACGCGCCCCAGATGGCCGCCTCGGCCGCGGCCGCGAGATCGGCGTCCTCGTCGACGAGGAGGGCGTCTTTGCCGCCCGCCTCGATCACGACCGGGGTGAGGCTCTCGGCGCACGCGGCCATGACGGCCTTGCCCGTCGCAGTGGACCCGGTGAAGGCCACCTTGTCGACACCCGAGCGGCAGAGGGCGGCGCCGGTGGGCCCGAGACCGGTCACCACGGCGAAGACATCGGCCGACCCGCCCGCACGCACGAACGAGCGCTGCAGCCACACGCCCACGCCGGGGGTGTACTCGCTGGGCTTGAACACCACGGCGTTGCCCGCGGCGAGCGCGTACGCGATCGAGCCCATGGGCGTGAAGACCGGGTAGTTCCACGGGCCGATGACCCCGACCACGCCGTACGGGGTGTAGCCGACACTCGCCGACTGGTTGAGCATCAGCACCCCCGCGCCCACGCGACGCCGACGCAGGACCGGGCGCGCGTGGGTCGCCGCCCAGGCCAGGTGGTCGAGGGCGAGCATGATCTCGAGCCGGGCGTCGCCACGGGGCTTGCCGGTCTCGGCGCGCACCACGGCGATGAGGTCGTCGAGGTGCGCCACGATGTCGCGCCGCCAGGCCTGCAGCGCGCGCCGGCGCCCCTCGAAGCCGAGGGACCGCCACTCGCGCGCCGCGCGCCGCGCGCGGTCCACCGCCGACACCACCTCGGCGGGGCCCCGCACCGGGAAGGTGTCGACGACGCGCCCATCGAGAGGGCTCAGCGAGTCGAAGGTGTCGGTGGTCACGGCATCCATGTCACGCTCCGTGCTTGTGTCCGTACCCGGTCGAGACCGCGGCGGTGAGCACCGCGGCCTGCTGCTCGGGGCTGAGTTCGGCGGGCACCGCCACCGCTCGCGCGCGCAGGTAGATGTCGCACGCCCACTCGAGCAGGGCGGTGTTCGTCACCGCGTCGGCGAGGTCCCGGCCCGTGGTGACGGCGCCGTGGTGGGCGAGGATCGCGGCGTTCGCTGCGGCGAGGGCGTCGCCCGTGTCCGCGGCGAGTTGGGCCGAGCCGAAGACCGAGAAGGGCACCACGTCGATCTCGCCTCCGAGGGCGAGCTGTTGGTAGTGCACGCAGGGCAGTCGGTCCGAGACGAGTGAGAGGGCGATCGCCGCGGGGGCGTGCGTGTGCACGACGGCCCCGACGGCCTCGTCGGCGTAGGCCGCGCGGTGCAGGTCGAGCTCGGAGCTCGGGGCGAGCGCCCCCTCGACGACTCTCTTCTCGCCGTCGACGATCACGACGTCGTCGGCGACCGCCTCGGCGAAGACCACTCCGGTCGCCGTGATCGCGATGCCCCCGTCCACGCGCACGCTGACGTTGCCCGCTGTCCCCTTGACCAGGCCCTGCGCGGCGAGAGCACGGCAGGCGTCCGCCACGGCTTCTCGCACACCGCTCGCGATCACAGCACTCCCGCCGAGAGCAGAGCATCGATGGATGCCGCGTCGTACGCGCCGTGATCGGTACCCACGCCGGCGACGACCTGTGCGGCGGTGGCCGATCCGAAGCGCGCGGCGTCGCGCGAGGACCACCCGCGGAGTTTGGCGAAGACGAAGCCGGCCGAGAAGGCGTCTCCGCCGCCGCTGGTGTCGACCGGTTCCGCGGGCACGATGGGGACGAACTCGAGGTCGCCGCCGTCGACCACCACGATGTCGTCGCCGCCGTTGGTGCACGCGACGACCGCTGCTCCCGCCGCGTGCAGGGCGCGGGCGGCGGCGGGCAGGTCGTCGGCGCCGGTCCAGCCGATGGCCTGCTCGGCGTTGGGGAGCACGTAGTCGGTGTGCGCGAGCAGGGGCTTGATGAGCGCGTAGAACGCGGGGTCGCCGCCGATGAGGAAGTCGAGCGACGTCGTCGCTCCGTGCCGACGGGCGTACTCCAGGATCTCGATGACGTTCTCGGGACCGAGCAGCTCGGGCGCTCCGACGTGGACGTGGTCGGCGGCGGCGAGCGCGTCCCAGGGCACGACGTCGGCGGCGAGCGCGTTGGCCCCGACCACGTGGAGCGCCGGTCGCGACCCGTCGGAGCGGATGGGGAGGACGGATGCCGAGGTCGGCAGTTCGTCGGTGCGCAGGTTCGACACGTCGATGCCGGCGTCGCCGAGCAGGCCGACCAGCACGCGTCCGGCGACGTCGTCGCCCACGGCCCCGCTCGTGACCACGCGCGCGCCGAGCTTGTTGAGCACGAGCGCGGTGCCGCCGGCGGGTCCCGCTGCGGACATCACGATCTCGTCGACAAGGAGCGAGCCCTGTCCCTCGGGGATCTCATCGACGGGCTGGACGATCGTATCGAGCACGTGGGCTCCGAGCGTGACGATCGAGGGGGCGGCGTTCATCGTCGAACCTCCGGGTCGGGTGACCGGCGCGGCGAACCCACGACGGTAAGTGGCACATTTGTACCACTTTCTCGCCGGGTTCGACAAGCGTCAGCGCGAAGCCCGCCCTCCACGGCCGAGGAGTACGCCGCCCCAGGCCGCCGCCGTCCCGACGACGACCGTCGCCACCCCCCACCAGAGCAGGCCGAGGTCGGCCGACTCGACGGCGAGCGAGCTGTAGGTGGTGAACCCGCCCAGGATGCCGGTCCCGATGAACAGCTGCACGCGCTGCGCACGCGAGGACTCCGGCATCCGCGCTCTCCAGCCGTACAGGATGCCGATCGCGAACGCCCCGACGACGTTGATCAGCGGCACGAGGGCCGGGCCCAGGTCTTCGCCGAGCGCCAGGGTGAGACCGGCGCGCACGGCCGTACCGATCGCGCCGCCGACGGCGACGAGGCCCACATCCCGCCACATGCTCACCGCCCCACTTTACGCCCGCGGCCCCTGCGACTCGGCGAGGTCACGCGCGGTCAACCCACCCCTGCGGGACCCTCGCCTCGAGCCAGGCGACGAGATCGGGGAAGTCGTCGTACACGCTCATCACCGTGAACAGCGTGCGGCCCCGCGCGTCCGCGCCCCGGAGCCGTCCGCCCGACAAGCACGAGAGCGACACGATCTCGGATGCCGCGACCACCCGCGACCGACGGAGCCCCGGGCGGACGACCAGGTGATTGTCGAAGCCGACGATGCGCGCGCGCCCGACCGAAAGCGCCCAGACGAAGATGACCGCACCGAGAACGCCGAGGGTGCTCAGCCACACGGTGACCCCGACGGCGGCGAGCGGGCCGCCCTCGATGACCTCTCCGATCGCGAGGACGATGGCGCCCGCCAGGAAGACCAGACCGGTGCCGCGCGCGATCAGATGCTGCGAGGGGGCGCGTTCGACGACGAAGAGAGGCCGGGGGGCGCCGTCGTCCGCGGGGGGATCGCTCTCGGCGGGAAGGGGGTGGGGCGCGAGCGCCGGCCGGTTCTCGATGCGCCGACGGAAGATCAGGTACCCCACCACGGCGAGCACGCCCACGGCTCCCACGACCGCGAGCCACGCCATGTTCAGCACGAAGGCCGTCGGGATGGACAACAGCGAGTACGTGAAGACCGCCAGGATCGCCGTCTCGCGCTGCCGACGTCTCTTCCACGTCGCTTTCCAGCCGTTCGGAGACGCGCTCTTCGACATCGTCCGGGCGGTCGCGAGCAGCTGCGGGTCCGCGGCCGCTCGGGCGACCTCTTCGTCGGACCACTCGTCGCGCCGCCATCCGCGTGGACGAGCGGATTCATCCATCGCCGCGCGGATCAGATTGCGGAAGGCGTCGTCCTGCCGGAACCCCCGCCGGAGTGCCCCCCGCGATGCGACCGTCGAGCGGAACAGCTCCTGCGTGCCGGGGACCAGCTCGTACAGCGCGCGAGCCTCGGGCGAGAGAAGCCCGTACAGACGCGTGGGGGATTCGCCAGGGTCACCGACGCCGGTCTTCCGGAGGGATCCGCGGGACGCGTCCGAGGGCGAGAGGTCGTCCGTCACGCGTCGATCCTCTCAGTCCGTCGTCGCGATCGCCCGCGCTCCCGGCCGCCTTGACAGACCGGGAGCGCGGGCGGAGAGCTCCCGGCTCAGCCCGCCGCCGTGTTGTAGGCGGCGATCTGCGACGCGGCCTTCGTCTCGGCATCCGACATGGTCGAGGTCACGTCGGCACCCTCGGCTACCTGGGTGAACGCCCCGATGACGGTCGATCGCAGCGAGGGGAAAGCGCCCGTGCGGCAGCCCGCCGCGGCGTTCGACGCCGGCGTGTTCGCGAGCTGGTCGGCCATGGCCTTGACGTTCGGATCGGCGAGCGAGGCCGCGCCGGTCGTGGTGGACGCCGCCCCCGTGTTCGACGCGAGGTACCCCGTGGCATTCGCCCACGCCGCCTGCACCTCGGCCGAGTGCAGGAAGCTCACGAAGGCGTAGGCCGCGCGCTGCTGCGCGTCGGAGTGCCCGTCACCCGAGATCCAGAGCGCGTTGCCGCCGATGACCACGCCCGCGTCGTCGGACTCGGCGGTCGAGGGGAAGGCAGCGACCGTCGACGCGGTCTTCTTCGGATCGGCCGTCGTGTAGGCGCCGGTCGAGGTGAGCATGATGCCCACCTTGCCGCTCGCGAAGGCCGAGACCATCGCGCTGTTGTCGGTGCCGGGGTTGAGCATCGAGCCGTCCTGGAATAGCTTCTGCAGTCGCTCCATGAAGCCCACCTGCGTCGGCGAGGTGAGCTGCAGTCCGGTGACGCGGTCGGAGCCGCGACCGTTGTCGGGGGTGCAGAAGTCCACCCCGCCCGCGGCCGACATCTGCTCGATCATCCACGAGTCCGACATGTTCATCGTCAGGCCCGAGGCACCCGTCGCCGCGTGGATCTTCTCGGCCCACGATGCCACCTCGGCGAGGGTGCGCGGCGGGGAGTCGGGGTCCAGCCCCGAGCGCGTCACGAGGTCGCGGTCGAGGTACATCACCGGCTGCGACACCGCGAACGGCATGGCGGCGAGCCCGCCCGCGCCGTCGCCGTAGTAGGCGCTGACCGCCGGGGGGAAGCTGTCGAGCGAGAACGAGGAGTCGCTCGCGGTGAAGGTCGAGAGGGGGACGGTCTTCTTCGAGTCGACCATGAAGCCCGTCGAGATGTCGTTCATCATCAACACGTCGGGCGTCGTGCTCGACTGCACGGCAGCGGTGTACTTCGTCTGGGCGTCGGCGTACGACCCCTGGAACGAGGACTCGACGGTGATCTCGCCGTCGTGCTCGCTGTTGAACTGCGACACGAGGGCGTCGAGCTCGGTCGCCGCCGGTCCACTCATCTCGTGCCAGAACTGCAGGGTCACGGGGCCGGAGTCGGCTCCGGAGGAGGATCCGGATGCCGTGCACCCGGCGAGGGCGAGGAGGAGGGCGGCTCCCGCGGCGGTCGCCGCGATCGTGGTGCGGGGGCGCAGAGACATGGGCTCGGGTTTCTTTCTGTCGGGTCTTATTTGAGGGCGCCGGCGGTGATCCCGCCGGCGAGGAAGCGCTGGGCGAGCAGCACGAGGACGAGAACGGGGAGGGTGACCATGGCGGCGCCGGCGAGCACGACGCCGACGTCGGCGGCCTCGGCGCTGGAGAGCTGGGCGATGCCGACCTGCACAGTGCGGTTCTCGGGCGAGTTGGTCACGAGCAGCGGCCAGAAGAACCCGTTCCATGCGGCGGTCGCGCTGACGAGGGTCACCGAGATGAGCGTCGGCTGCACGATCGGCAGCAGCATCGACCGGATGAAGCGGACGTGCCCGGCACCGTCCAGGAGCGCGGCGTCGCGCAGCTCCCCCGGGAAGCTGAGGAACGCCTGCCGGAACAGGAAGATGCTCAGCGCCGAAGCGAGGAAGGGCAGGAACACCGCAGGCAGGGTGTCGATCAGCCGCCACGACGAGATCGTCAGATAGTTCGCGATGAGGATCGTCTCACCCGGCACCATCATGCTCGACAGGATCAGCAGGAACAGGGCGCGCGTGCCCCGCAACCCGCAGAAGACGAGGGCGTAGGCGGTGGCGATGCCGATGGCGACCTGGAAGAACGTCTGCACCAGCGTCACCACCACGCTGTTGACGAACTGGTGGCCGAGCGGGATGACCTGGGTGGCGCGGATCACGTTGTCGAGCGTCAGGTGCAGGGGCAGCAACCCCTCGAGGCCCTCGTCGAGCCAGGCAGTCGGTGTGAGCGCACCCTCGAAGATGTAATAGAGCGGAAAGCACACGACGATCACCGCGATGACGAGCCAGAGGTAGAGCAGGGCGCTTCGCACGCGAGCACGGGCGGTCAGCGGCCGCGCCATCAGTAGTTCACCCGCTTCTCGAGCACGCCGAACTGCACGAGCGAGAGGCCGAGCACGAGCAGGAACAGCACGACTCCCACCGCCGCGGCGATGCCGAAGTTGGCGCTCCCCGCCCCGAACGCCGCCTGATAGATCGTGTAGACCAGGGTCGTCGTCGAGTTCGCCGGGCCCCCGCCGGTGAGGATCTGGATCTGCCCGAACGTCGTGAGCGCCTCGACGGCACCGGTCACCACGATGAAGAACAGGGTCGGCGTGATCAGCGGCAGCGAGATCGACCAGAGCGTGCGCAGCGGACCCGCCCCGTCGAGGTGCGCCGCCTCGATCACGTCGGGATCGATCGCGCCGAACGCGCCGAGCAGCAGCAGCACAGTGAATCCGAGCGATCCCCACACCGTCACGGCGATCACACTCGGCATGGCCCACTGGGTGCTGGTCAGCCACGGCACCGGGGTCCCCCCGAAGCGCGCGATCACGGAGTTCACCAGTCCGCCGGCCGGAGCGAGCATCGCGGCGAAGGCGACCGAGGCCACCGAGACCGACGCCACGAGGGGTGAGGTCAGCAGGGCACGGAAGATACGGATGCCGCGGAGCTTCGCCGTCAGCGGGATGACGATGAGCAGCCCGACGACGATGCGACCGACCACGACCGCGACGCAGAACACGGCCGTGCGCCACAGCGTGTCGGCGAACTGCGGGTCGGTGAAGATCGTCGCGAAGTTCTTTGTTCCCACGAACCCGGCGGCCTGGCCGAAGATGTCGGTCCCCTGCGTGCTGAGCCAGACCACCTTGCCGAGGGGGTAGAAGACGAAGACGGCGAAGACCGCGAGCGCGGGAACCATCAGGGCGGCGCCCACGCGTCGGTCGGCGCGCCGCCAGGCCAGGGTCGAGGCCGGCCGACGGCGGTCGGCGAGCGTCGGCCGGCGGTCGATTGTCGAGAGCGACATCGGCTACCTTTCCGTCATAGGGAACGTTCCCTTTTCTGATGACGGACTCACTCTGCGACACCACGAGAGACGGGGTCAAGGCGACCGGCGAGCGGTCGCCGAGCGTTCACGCGGCGTTCACGAGCACCTGAATCAATCCCCCTGACCCCGAGGAGAACCATGACCACGCACCCCTCCCCCGACGACCTTCGCGCTCTGGCCGAGACGGCCGCGCGAACCGCCGCGCCGGCCCTGCTCGCCGCATTCCGCTCCGACATGAACGTGTCGTTCAAGCGCGACGTGCACGACGTCGTGACGATCCACGATCGAGCGGCCGAGGCCACCATCGCCGGGATCCTCCAGAAGGGCGCACCCGGCTCGGTCATCCTGGGCGAAGAGACCGGCAGCTCGGGTGAGGCCCCCCTGCGCTGGATCATCGACCCGATCGACGGCACCGCCAACTTCGCACGCGGTCTCGCCTACTGGTGCATCTCGATCGCCGCAGAGCTCGACGGAGAAGTCGTCGCGGGCGTGGTGTTCGACCCCGTCGCCGACAACATGTTCTCGGCGGGCGTCGAGCTCGCCCGCCTGAATGGAGCACCGATTCGATCGGCATCCGGCCCCGCCGAGCTCTCGACCCTGCTCACGAGCTTCCCCGGGCAGCACGACGTCGACCTGCTCGGCGAGGGCGCCTTCGACCTGCTCGCCGAGATCACGCGCACGTACCAGCACCACCACAGCACCGGCAGCGGAGCCCTGAACCTCGCTCATGTCGCAGCCGGATGGGCGGATGCCACGATGGGCTTCGACACCCACCCCTGGGACGTGGCCGCCGGAGCCCACATCCTCGAGCGGGCCGGCGGCACGTACACGGGATTCCGCTCCGGCGTCGAGGTCGCCCGCGCCCACGAGAGCCTCGACTACGTCGCCGAGGGAGCGGGCGGAGAGCACGGAGTGCTCATCCGACACCTGCGCGCCCTCTCCGGGCAGTGGATGCCGACCGGGCAGTGAGAGAGTCCGGATGCCGCGACCGTGCGGCATCCGGACTCATCGGATCGGGCTACGCGCCGGCGAGATTCCAGGTGCGCACGTGCTCCCACGTCATCGTCTGCCACCAGCGTCCCGACCAGTCGGGGCTCGAGGTGCGGTACATCACCACCGTGCGTCCCGAGAAGCCGGCGGGGACGGGGACGTCGAGCTCTCGGATGAACTCCCCCACCTCCTCGTACAGGTCGGGGCGCACGTACAGGTCGTGCGAGGCGAGCGAGAGGTGCCCGCGATAGAGCTCGGGGACGAAGTCGTTGGGCAGGGGATTGTGCATCGGGGAGCGGAACGGGGCGACCGTCGCCTCGATGTCACGGGCCAGGCCCACCAGGTCGTCGTTGACCGAGCCGTCGGGGTTCTCGCTCACGTCGTAGACGTAGCCCCGACCCTGCGCCCGGACGCCGGCATTGTGCACGGGAAAGGCGGAGCGGCCGTCGAGCAGGCCGGTCAGCGCGCCGATGACCGCGGGCTCGGAGAACCCGAACGGCTGGCTGCCCACGAGGGTGGCGTGCGGCGGGAACGCCCCCGCAGAGAGCAAGCCATACTGCGCGCGCAGCTGGTCGGTCACCGCGCTCACCGCGCGGCAGGTCTTCGCGTCGGGGCGCAGGTAGATGCCGTAGCGGAAGGGATCGCTGTCGTCTCGGGGCAGCTTGTGGGCGATGTGGTCGTTCATGCGGTCTCTCCGTGATGCCGATAGGGAACGTTCCCTATTGTGCGCGGAACAGGCGCGACGCGATCGACGCCGCGGCATCCGGCGGGTGAACGGACGGTGACGACGTCAGCGGGCGACGGCCGTGCGCCCGGGGACCAGTTCTCCGTCGATCGCGTGGTGCGTCACCGCGGTGGCGAGCCCATCGATCTGATCGACGACCGCGTCGACCGACAACCGGCCGATCGTCCGCAGCGGCTGACGCCACGACGTCAGGCCCAGCAGCGACGTCATGAACGGCGTGACACCGTCGTAACCCGTCACCGACATCTCGGAGGGGACGGCGACCCCGCGCACGCGCAACGCCTCGAGGGCCGCAACCGCCCAGGCGTCGCTCGGCGCCATGAAGGCGGTCACCCCGCCGGCCGCGAGCACCGCCGCGACGATCGCGTCGGCCCCGTCGAAGCCCGGCCCGGCATCGTCTCCGCTGAAGGTGACGACGTCGACGCCCCGCTCGCGCAGGCGCTCGGCCATCGCGTGCGTGCGCCTCGATTGGGTGATCGACGAGACCGGGGTGAACGTCATCACCGCGACCCGGCGATGCCCGAGGTCGGCCACGTGGTCGGCGAGGGCACGGCCACCCCCCACCTCGTCGCAGTACACGCTGCTGATCGTCGGGTCCTCTTCCGGGCGCCCCGCGACGACGGCCGGGATGCGCCGCGCGAAGGGCGTGATGTCCTCGACGGGGAGGGCGCCGCTGCAGACGATCAGCCCCTCCACCCGCAGCGCCACGAGGGTCTCGAGAGCGCGGCGCTCGTCGTCGACCGAAAAGGATCCGGCCCCGGTCGCCGTGACGACCCGGTACCCGCGAGCCGCCGCCTGCTCCTGGAACGCGGTCAGCAGATGACCGTAGAACGGTGTCGACGCGTCGCGGACGAAGACGCCGAGCGTGTGACTGCGGTGGGCCGACATCCCCCGCGCGTGCGCGTTGGCGACGTACCCGAGCTCGGCCGCCGCCTGCCGAACGCGATCGATGGTGTGCGCGGCGACCCCGGACGCTCCCGAGAGCGCCCGCGAGACCACCGACTTCGACACCCCCGCGGCCGCGGCCACGTCGTGGATGGTGGGGGCGGCCCCGGTCGAGCGGGGCGTGGCGCGACGGGCCGATCGGCGACCGTCGTCGGGGGTCTCGTCTCGCACGCCTTCACGCTATCGGGCGACCAGCCGGATCGACCCGCCGGGATGCCGCGAGCCGGAGTCACTCCCCGAGGATCAGCCGCCTGATCGCGGCGTCCTTCGAGCCGCCCAGCTCCATCGTGCGGCCCTTGCGGTACAGCGAGAACACCCGCGGGTCGATGTAGCTCGCCTTCGCCACGGCAGGCGTGTTGCCGAGCGCTTCGGCTGTGGCGCGCACCGCGGCGACCTCGGCCTTCTTGCGCTCGTTCTTCCCGCCCGTCGTGCCCGCGTTCGCGAGCGACTCGGCCGCGAGGATCGTGCCACGCAGGGTGCGGAAGTCCTTCGCGCTGAACGGGCCGCCCGTCAGGGAGCGGACGTACGCGTTCACGTCGCCCGGCGTCAGGGGAACGCGTCGTCGCCCGCGCTTGTAGCTCAACAGCGCCGCCCGCGAGCGTCCGAGGGCGAGCTCTTCGACGATGGATGCCAGCTCCGCATCGCGCAACGAGAGCTCGGCGCGCTTGCCGCTCTTGGCGGGGAACGACAGACGGATCAGGTCGCCGTCGACCGTGGCATCGCGTCTCTGCAGAGTCGTGAGCCCCCTGCTCCCGTTCGTGACGAAGTACCGGGCGTTGCCCACGCGCGGGGCGACCAGGTCGAGGAAGCGGAACGACACCGCCAGCACCCGCTCGCGGTCGACCTCGGCGCGGCGAAGCGATTGCGTGACGCGGGCGCGCGCTCGGGGCAGGGTCTCGGCGAGCTGCAGGGCACGGGCGAACTTGCCCTTGTCCTGCCGCTTCGACCAGTCCGCGTGGTACGTGTACTGCCGCCGCCCGGCCTCGTCGGTGCCGACGGCCTGGATGTGCGCGTTGGGCTCGCGGGCGATCCACACCTCGCGCCAGGCGGGAGGGATGACCAGTCCGCGCGCGCGTTCGGCCTCGCGTTCGGGCACGGAGGCCCCGGTGTGATCGACGAATCGGAAACCCGAGCCGGAGCGCACCCGGCGGTACCCGGGGTCTTCGTAGGGGCGGACCCGGACGAGACGGGCCATCGCGTCAGTGCGTGCGGAGCATGTCGATGAGCTCCGCCTTCTTCTTGCCCGAGTACCCGGTCAGCCCAAGCTCCTTCGCGCGCTTCTTCAGCTCGGCGACCGTGCGGTCCTCGTAGTTCTCGGCGTGCCCGCCCTTCTCGCCGATCGCGTCGCGGCCTCGAGCGGCTGCGGCGTTGGAGATGCGCGCGGCCTTCTCTTTCGAGTCGCCCTGCTTCCGCAGCTCTTCGTACAGGTCGGGGTCCTTCAGGCTGTTCGATCCTCGCCCTTGCGGCATGGCTGTCTCCTTCCGTCGGGAATCCCGACGCTAGGGGGGAGCGCCTCCCGCCGCACTCGGCTTGACAAGCCGTTCGCACCGTCTCGTCGAACGGGGGTTGACCAACTCGCGATATATCGCGATACTCGAACCAACGCGATATATCGCGAGTGAGGAGAAACAGCCATGGAGAAATGGATCGTCCACCCCGGCGAGACCCGCGTCATCGACGTCAACGCCCTGCGCGAGCTGAAGATCGGACTCGTCGGCGGCCAGGTCGACGTGATCGCCCACGACGAACCCGACGCCCGCATCGAGGTGCACGGCGTCACCGTGAAGGACCTGCGCATCGAGATGGTCGACGGCCGCCTCGAGATCAACCACCCCCAGCTGCGGTGGGACAACTTCCTCGAGGTGTTCCGCAACTTCGGCGCGGGTGGCCCGAAGGCCGAGGTCAGCGTCGCGGTGCCGCGCACCGTCGCCCTCACCCTCGGCGTGGTCAGCGCCAGCGCGCTCGTCTCGGGGCTTCACACCGATGTGCGCTTGAACACCGTCTCGGGCGACATCATCGTCGACGGCCTCACGGGCGACGTGGACCTCAACGCCGTCTCGGGCGACGTGCAGGTGCGCGAGCTCGATGGCGCCCTGAGCGCCAACAGCGTCTCGGGCGACGTCGCCGCGACCGGCCGCATCACGAAGGCCTCGATCGACACGGTCTCGGGCGCCATGCTCGTCGACTCGACGGGACCGACGCAGTCCGTCTCGCTCAATTCGGTCAGCGGCACCGCCACGATCCGCCTCGACCGCTCGCTGCCCGCCAACTACGTGTCGCGGTCGGTCAGCGGCCGCGTGCAGATCGACGGCCAGGTGCGATCCGGCAAGGGCCCGACCAACTTCACCGGGTCGACCGGCGCGCTCGCGGGCCAGTTCGTCGACGTGCGCGCCAACACCGTCTCGGGCGAGATCACGGTGCTGCGCCGCGGCATCTCGGGCCTGCGTCCCGAGGAACTCGCCGGAGAGGAGGAGTGGTGATGAGCCCCGTCTTCTCGCACGGCGACCTGCGCCTGTACATCCTGAGCCTGCTCGACGAGGCCCCGCGCCACGGCTACGACCTCATGCAGGCCCTCTCCGAGCGCACGGGCGGCACCTACTCGCCCTCCGCCGGCACCATCTACCCCCGACTCTCGAAGCTCGAGGAGGAGGGCCTGGTCACCAAGACCGTCGACGGCCGCAAGACCGTCTACGAGATCACGGATGCCGGTCGCGCCGAGGTCGCCGCGCGCACGGGCGACCTCGAGGGGATCCAGGCCGGCCTCGCCGACAGCGTGCGTCTCATCGCGGACGAGGTGCGGGGCAGCGTCCGGGACGCGATGCGCAGCCTCCGCGCTGATCTGGCCGCCGCCTCGCGCGAGGAGCGCGAGCAGGCGCAACCGACCCCGGCCGATGACCCGCGCTCCCGCAGCCGGGAACAGCTGTCGCGGGCCGATGCCGCCATCAACGAGTTCCGCGGGCGGGTGCGCTCCGAACTGCGGGCGCACGTCGCGCGCGGCGGAGAGCTCGCGGCATCCGGAGTCGACGACATCGAGGCGGCACTGCGCCAGGCGTCCGAGGCCGTCACGCGAGCGATGCGCGGCTAGGGCGTCACTCCCACGGCAGATCATCCTCGGCGCCGACCGGTTCTCCCTGCGGGACGATGAGGACCGGTCGGCGTTGCCGATGGCTCAGCCGTGCCGCCACCGAACCGGTGAGGAACTCGCGCAGCGATTCGCCGAGGCCGCGCTTGCGCGTACCGACCACGATGAGGGACGCGTCGATCTCGTCGGCGAGTTGGATCAGTGCCAGGGCGGGGTCTCCGATGATCTGGCGCACGCTCCAGGTGACGGTGCTCTCGCCGAGAGCTTCGGCCGTCGCGCGGCGCACCTCGTCGAGGGCGGCCTTCGCCGCCGCCCCGGCCACGTCCACCGTGGAGGAGTGCACGTATCCGTCGGGGTCTTCGAAGGCCACGAATCGCGTGGTGTCGACGTGGGCGACGATCAACTCGGCGTGCGAGAGGGCCGCGTAGTGGGCCGCCTCGCGCACGATCCGGCTCGACTGCCCGGGGACGACGGCGGCGATCACCTTTCCGGCACCGACGCTCGCGCGGGGCTGATCGGTCATGGAGTCTCCTCTCGACGACGGCCGCGGCCCGGTCGCCGCCCCTCGACGGCTCGGCCGGAATGCGCCGTGATATCCTGGCTGTTACTCTTACCGGCTCGGTCCGGAACCGCAATACGCAGGGCCCACAGTCGGCCCTCGACGTCGATCGTGAGGGGGTCTCGCATGGGGCGTGGCCGTCAGAAGGCGAAGAACACCAAGATCGCCCGTGAGCTGAAGTACGACACCTATTCGGTGAACTACTCGGCTCTCGAGCGCGAACTGGGTGCACCCGCTCCGGGTGAAGACGCGTACGTCGACAAGTGGGCCGACCAGTACAGCGACGAATACGACAACGAGAAGGCCTGACGCCTTCCCGCTCGTTCTCGTACCGCTCGTACCTCGGTGCCGCGGTCGTCTGATCGTCGTACCCGCAGAAGCCAGAACGCCGAAGGGCGGTGACGTTTCCGTCGCCGCCCTTCGCTCGCGTTCGCGTTGCGTCGTCACCAGGTGAGGCCCGTGCGACGTTCCCACGCCTCTTCGACGCTCTCGCGGCGCACCATGACGATCGCGGCGGGAACGACGAGCAGCAGAGCGACGCCGAGAAGAGAGAGACCCGCGATCCAGCCCCCGGTCACCTCGTGCGTGAGGCCGATGGCCAGCGGCATCAGGGCGGCGAAGGCGTACCCCACGCTCTGCACGAACCCGCTCAGGGCGACCGTCGTCTCGTGCGAGCGCGTGCGCAGCCCGAACAGCACCAGTGCGAGGGGGAACATCAGGGGCGGGATGCCGATGAGCACGACCCACAGCACGGTCGCGGTCGCCGGAGCCACGATCAGCCCCAGCACCCCCGTCACCCCGCACCCCACCGCCACCACGTAGAACGGGGTGGTGCGGCCGAGCCGCGCCACCAGCAGGGGCACGAGGAGCGACACCGGCAGGCCCATGAAGGAGAAGAGCGCGAGCAGTCCGCCGGCCTCCGCGGCATCCACTCCGGCGACGTCGATGAGCAGGGGCGGCATCCACGCGAACATCCCGTAGGCGACCGAAGAGTTCACGCCGAACGTGATCACGAGGGCCCACGTCTGTGGCACACGCACGAGCCGCGACAGCACGGCCCTACGCGGCTCGTCGAGCGCATCGCGTCGCGACGCCCGCGCGCGCAGGTTCAGAGCGACCCAGGGGGCGACCGCGGCCAGCGCCACGACGGCCCACGTCACGAACGAGCCGCGCCACCCCACGGCATCGGCGAGGGGCACGGCGACGAGCGGGGGCGTGAACGTCGCCACCGCCATCGCGGTGCTGTAGACGGTCGTCATGAGCCCGATGCGCTCGGGGAAGTACTTCTTCACCACGGTCGGGATGAGCACGTTCGCGACGCCCACCGCCGCGAACACCCCGGCCGTCGCTCCGAGGAGCGACCACGCGTCCAGCGCCGCCGCGCGAAGCCCCAGCATGACCGCGGCCGTGATTGCGGCGATCAGCACCGAGCGCTCCAGCCCCAGGCGCCGCTCGATGGCCGGTGTCACCATTCCGGCGAGTGCGAACGCCACCGGAGGAGCCATGCCGATCAGGCCCACCACCACCGCCGGGAGCGGGAACTCCTCGCCGATGCGCGTCAGGAGCGGCGACAGCGAGGCCACCGCGATGCGCAGGGTCAACGCCAGCAGCACGATCGCCGCCGCGGCGAGGGCGATGGTTCCCGCGCTGCGGCGGGTCAAGACTCCTGGCTGCCCTCGACCCAGGCGAGGTACTCCTCCGACACGGTTCCCGTGACGTAGCGGCCGTCGAAGCAGCTCATGTCGAGATCGACCAGGTCGGTCCCCTCCATGATCGCCGCCTTGAGGTCGTCGACCTCTTGGTACACGAGGTAGTCGCAGCCGAGCTCTTCGGCGATCTCGGGGATCGTGCGGCCGTGGGCGACGAGCTCGTGGCGCGAGGGCATGTTGATGCCGTACACGTGGGGGTAGCGCACGGGCGGGGCCGCCGAAGCGAACGTCACGCTCTTGGCCCCGGCATCCCGAGCCATCTGGATGATCTCGCGGCTGGTGGTGCCGCGGACGATCGAGTCGTCGACGAGGAGGACGTTCTTGCCCTGGAACTCGGTCGACATGGCGTTGAGCTTCTGGCGCACGCTCTTCTTGCGCACCGCCTGCCCCGGCATGATGAAGGTGCGGCCGACGTAGCGGTTCTTGTAGAAGCCCTCGCGGTACTCGATGCCGAGCTTGCGGGCCACCTGCATCGCGGCCGGACGTGCGGAGTCGGGGATCGGCATGACCACGTCGATCGTCCCCGCGGGGGTGTACTTCGCCACGGTGTCGGCCAGGCGCTCGCCCATGCGCAGGCGCGTCTCGTACACCGAGACGCCGTTCATGACCGAGTCGGGGCGCGCGAGGTAGACGTACTCGAACGAGCACGGCGCGAGCGTCGGGTTCTCGGCGCACTGCTGGGAGTGCAGCGTCCCGTCGAGGGTGACGAACACCGCTTCGCCGGGGAGCACGTCGCGCACGACCTCGAAGCCGGCGTTCTCGAGCACCAGCGACTCGGACGCCACGATGTACTCGTCGCGCGGCTCGCCGCCCGGCACGTGAGCTGCGGGCCGCTTGCCGAGGATGAGGGGACGGATGCCGAAGGGGTCGCGGAACGCGAGCAGACCGTAGCCGGCGATGAGGGCGATCGAGGCGTACGAGCCCTCGACGCGCTCGTGCACGCGGGCGACCGCGCGGAACACTTGGGCGGGGTCGAGATCGGGGCCGGTGATCTCGGACTGCAGCTCGGAGCCGAGAATGTTCACGAGCAGCTCGGTGTCGCTACTGGTGTTCAGGTGCCGACGGTCCTTGTGGAACAGCTCGCCCGTGAGCTCGCGCGTGTTCGTCAGGTTGCCGTTGTGCACGAGCACGATGCCGTAGGGCGCGTTGACGTAGAAGGGCTGGGCCTCTTCTTCGTTCGACGCGGTGCCCTTGGTGGCGTAGCGCACGTGACCGAGACCGATGTCGCCGAGCAGGGCGCGCATGTCGCGCGTGCGGAAGGCCTCGCGCACCTGACCGCGGGCCTTGTGGATGTGGAAGACGCCGCTGGACTCGGCCGTGGCCATGCCCGTCGAATCCTGGCCCCGGTGCTGGAGGAGGAGGAGCGCGTCGTAGATCTCCTGGTTGACCGGGCCCTGCCCGGCCATGCCGACGATGCCGCACATGAGGTGTTAGCTCGCTCCGTGCGCCGGCGTGCCGGCATCCGCGTAGGTTCCGACCAGGCGCACGGCGCCGCCGTCGACGCCCTTGGCGCCCTGTTCGTACTCGCCCTCGGGGCGGGCTGCGTCGCGCACGACGCCGACCTGCCACGTGGCGATGCCCTCGGCCTGCAGCGCCGCGATCGCAGCGTCGGCGACCTCGGCGGCGACGACCGCGAGGAAGCCGATGCCGAGGTTCCACGTGCCCTCGGCCGCCGTCAGCTCGAGGCCGCCCATGTCGGCGAGCACGCGGAACACCGGCGAGGGGCTCCAGGTCGAGCGGTCCACGTCGACCCACGTGTTCTGGGGCAGGACGCGCGCAAGGTTCGCCGCGATGCCACCGCCCGTGACGTGGCTGAGCGAGTGGATGCCGGTTCCCACGGCCTCGTCGTCGAGCAGGCGCAGCAGCGGCGAGGTGTACAGGCGCGTGGGCTCGAGCAGCGCCTCGCCCCACGTCCCGCCGAGCTCGGCCGAGGCGGAGCCGTAGGCGATGCCGGCGCCGGTGATGATGTGGCGCACGAGCGAGTAGCCGTTGGAGTGCAGGCCGCTCGAGGCCAGCGCCAGTACGACGTCGCCGCTGCGCACGCGATCGGCGCCGAGGATGCGGTCGGCCTCGACCACGCCGGTCGCCGCTCCCGCGACGTCGTAGTCGTCGATGCCCAGCAGGCCGGGGTGTTCGGCGGTCTCGCCGCCGACCAGCGCAGTGCCGGTCATCGCGCAGCCACGCGCGATACCCGCGACGATGTCGGCGATGCGCTGCGGCACGACCTTGCCGCACGCGATGTAGTCGGTCATGAACAGCGGACGCGCACCGACCACGACGATGTCGTCGACGACCATGCCGACGAGGTCTTCGCCGATGGTGTCGTGCTTGTCGATCGCCTGCGCGATCGCGACCTTCGTGCCGACGCCGTCGGTGCTGGTCGCGAGCAGGGGGCGCGCGTAGTCGCGGAGCGCGGAGGCGTCGAAGAGACCGGCGAAACCGCCGACCCCGCCGAGCACCTCGGGCCCGTGCGTGCGACGCACGGCCGACTTCATCAGTTCGACGGCGAGATCTCCGGCGGCGGTATCGACGCCTGCGGCGGAGTACGGGTTTTCGTGGGGAGCGGAAGCCACCGCAACAGACTACCCGGGGCGAACACGCGCGGGCACCGCGCCCCCGACGCAAGGCCCACCCCGCGGCCTCTCCCCGTCCCTACAATGACGCCATGACGGGCGGTCAGCCGGAGTGGGTGATCCGCGAAGACGCGGCGCAAACGGTGCTCGTCGCGCTCTATCTGCGCCAGGTCCTCGGCATCCGGTCTCCCGACGAGCTCCCCGCCCTGCGTCGCGTGCCGCCCCCGTGGGTGGACGAGCGGACGGATGCCGCGCACGCCCAGCTCGAACGCGAGTGGCGCGAGTACTGGGCGATGACGGTGGAGCCGCAGGCGCACCCCTCGCCCGTTCCCCTCGAGTTGATCGACGGTTTCGACACGCTCGTCACCCTGCCGGTCGAAGGATCCGAGACCCTGCGTGCGGCCATCGGGGCGCACGCCGACGACGCAGTGGACTTCGCCCGGCTCGCGCACGACCGCTACGCCCGCGAGGCCGCCGCCCGACCCGGGGTCTCGTACCGCGCCTACGCGAGCGCGATCGCCGCGCACGAGCGGGCCGTGGGGCGACGCGCGCACTCGTTCGAGCTGAACGTGCAGGTGCTCCCGCTGGCCCAGCGGGGCGTGTGGTGGATCGGTTCTCTGACCGTGGCGGTGACCGACGGTCTGCGCGGCGACGTGGCCGCCTTCGACACCGCGATCCACCCGATCATCGCCGAACTGGCGTGAGAGACGCTGTGCCGGTCAGATGCCGTGCTGCTCGTGCTCGACCGTGACCTGGCGGGTCCGGCCGCCGACGGTGCGCTCGAAGATCAGGGCGACGATCGCCCCCACCGCGACGCCCAGCACGACGAAGATCAGGGCCGTGAAGCCGAAGACCTGCATCTGCGAGTAGACGACCTGCGTGTACGGGCTGATGTCGGAACCGTCGATGAAGACGGTGAGCAGGAGAGCGACGAGGATGCCGAGGAACGCCCCGGCCGCCAGGAACACGCCGTACTTCGGGGCGCGACGGACCGTCAGCGTCTGGCGCTCATCGCGCGCGGCGGACGATCGTTCGGGGGCGGGCTGCTCGGCCATACGCCCATTGTCCCACCGCCGCACCGTTTCGGGGTCGCTCTGTCTCGGCGTCGAGAGGGCGGGGCGGCGGGCGTGCGGGGCGGGGGCGGGACGGGGCCGGGACGCGAGCCGGTGCCCTGATGGCGATAAACGCTCACTGCACCGGGAAACGCCCTCCGCGAGCGTTTGTCAGTGCAGCGAGCGTTTGTCAGTCGGATGGGGGGACACCGCGACCGCACCGTCGCGAGCGCACCGCCTTACGGCCGCAGCGGCAGCAACGCGCTGAGGTCGGCGCGCACGCCCGAGGCGACGATGCGGCCGGCGGTCACGGCATCCGCCCACTTCTCTTGACCCGTGGCGACGGCGATCCAGGTTGCGGGATCGGTCTCGACCACGTTGGGCGGAGTGCCGCGCGTGTGCCGGGGGCCCTCGATCACCTGCACCGCGCCGAAGGGCGGCACCCGCATCTCGACCGAGTTGCCGGGGGCCTTCTCGACGAGCAGCTGCAGCAGGTAGCGCACAGCCGTGGCGGTGGCCGGGCGCGGGGCGTCTCCGGCAGCGACCGCGGCGAGCGCGGCACGGCCGTCTCCGGTTTCGATGCGGCGGGGAGGCATGGCATCCACGCTACCGGCGGGCCAGTGGCGGGGGCGCCGCGCGGCGCGTGGCGGCACAACGCAGGAGATCGGCGCGCGAACACGGGAGAACCGCCGGCCCGGGCGCGCCCTGTCGCCGGGTCTCCTGCGTGGTGTCGGGGCGCCTCCCTCGAGACCCACCGCGACACAACGCAGGAGAACATGCGCCTGCGAAGCCAAGCGTGCCCGCCCGATGCGGCCGGACGGTCGCGCGTCCTGCGTTGCGCCCGCGGCGCGAAGGTGCGATCCCGCGCTCGGTAGGCTGTCCGCGTGAGAATCCTGGTCCTCGGTTCGGGCGCGCGCGAGCACGCCATCATCCTCGCGCTGCGCTCCGAAGAGGAGTCGCACGCGATCTTCGCCGCCCCCGGCAACGCCGGAATCGCCCGCGAAGCGCACCTCGTCGACGTCGACCCGATGGACCCCACCGCCGTCCTGACCTTCGCGAAGAACGAGGCGATCGACCTCGTCGTCGTCGGCCCCGAAGCGCCCCTCGTCGCGGGCGTCGCCGACCCGCTGCGCGCGCACGGCATCCCCGTGTTCGGCCCGGGCAAGGCCGCGGCCCAGCTCGAGGGGTCGAAGACCTACGCGAAGCGGATCATGGATGCCGCGGGCGTCCCCACCGGCGGATCGGTCCGCGCGCACGACACCGCCGCCGTCGAGGCCGCCCTCGACCGGTTCGGCGCCCCGTACGTGGTCAAGGCCGATGGTCTGGCCGCGGGTAAGGGCGTCATCGTGACCTCCGACCGCGCGGCGGCCCTGGCTCACGCCGAGAGCTACCTGCCGAGCGGCGCCGTGCTGATCGAGGAGTTCCTCTCCGGACCCGAGGTCTCGCTCTTCTTCCTGAGCGACGGCGACCACGTCGCCCCCCTCAGCCCCGCCCAGGACTTCAAGCGCCTGCGCGACGGCGACGAGGGCCCCAACACCGGCGGCATGGGGGCGTACTCGCCCCTCCCCTGGCTGACGGAGCGCTTGGGCGGCGAGGACGAGTTCGTGGCGCAGGTCACGCGCGACATCGCCGAGCCCGTGATCCGCCAGATGGATGCCGAGGGCACCCCGTTCATCGGACTCCTCTACGCGGGGCTCATCCTGACCGAGCAGGGCGTGAAGGTCATCGAGTTCAACGCCCGTTTCGGCGACCCCGAGACGCAGGTCGTCCTGCCGCGTCTGATCGACCCCCTGTCCCGCCTCCTGCTGGCGGCGGCTTCGGGCACGCTCGAGGATCAGCCGCGTCCCGCTTTCGCCGAGGCGACCGCGGTCACGGTCGTGCTCGCGAGCGAGGGGTACCCCGAGGCGCCCCTCACCGGTCGCGTGCTGACCGGCATCGACGAAGCCGAAGAGGTCGCCGGCGTCCACGTCGCCCACGCCGCGACGGCGCTGCGCGACGGCGACCTCGTCGCGACGGGTGGGCGTGTGCTCAGCGTCGTCGCCACCGGCACGACCTTCGGCGAAGCGCGCGAGGCGGCCTACGCCGGGCTCGAGCGCATCGGGCTCGAGGGCGGGCAGTACCGCACCGACATCGCCGCGCGCGTGGCCCAGGGCTGACGGGCCCGACCCGTTCCGCCGACCCGCGGTCGCCCCCTCGGCGAACCGCTTCGTGCTCGAGCCGGGCCGCGCGCGCCGCTAGCGTGTGGGCCATGGTCGACAGGGATGCCACGGCACGGGGCCGTGAGATCTTCGACCCGATCGCCGAACGCCAGTGCGACCTGCCGGGCGTCGACATCGGGCGGATCTTCGGCACCGAGGGGCTGCGCATCCGCGAGAAGGTCTTCGCGTTCGTCGTCCACAGCGGCTCGCTCGTCGTGAAACTGCCCGAGGAGCGGGTCGGCGAGATCGTCGACGAGGGGATGGCCGGCCCCATGATCATGCGGGGGCGCCCGCTGCGCGAGTGGGCTGAGGTCCCGGTCGACGCGGGAGCTGCGCGCTGGAACCAGCTCATCGACGAAGCGCGAGCCTTCGTCGACGCGATCACGCCGTAGCCTCGACCGATGACTTCGACCGCGTACGACGCCCGAGCCGACGAGTACATCGACGCCCTCGGGACGATGGATGCCGTCCACCCGGTCGACCGGAGCATCGTCGAGGCCTGGGCCACCGCCGTCACCGGCCCCGCGCTCGACGCCGGCTGCGGCCCCGGTCACTGGACGGGGCACCTGGCCGGAGTCGGGCTCGACGTGCGGGGCGTCGATCTCGCGCCGCGGTTCGTCTCGCACGCGCGGGCGGCTCATTCCGGCATCCGGTTCGATCTCGGCTCGATCGACGAGCTCGAGGTGGAGGACGGTGGGCTCGGCGGCATCCTGTCGTGGTTCTCGACGATCCACCACGAGCCCGCTCGCATCGACGTCCCGCTGCGGGAGTTCGCCCGAACGCTCTGCCCGGGCGGGCGACTGCTGCTCGGCTTCTTCGTCGGAGAGAGCATCGAGGCGTTCGATCACGCTGTGACCCGCGCCTATCGCTGGCCCGCCGCTGAGCTGGGGCGGAGAGCGGATGCCGCGGGCTTCGACATCATCGAGACCCACACGCGCGCGACCCTCGGCGCCCGGCCGGTGGGGGCACTGCTCTGCGAGCGGCGGGCGTGATGCGGGCGCGGAGTGTTGTCGCGCTCGGGCTGAGCGCCGTGGTCCTGGGGCTCGCGGGGTGCTCCTCGGAGAGGGGGCGCCAGGACGTCGACGGGGTGCTCTGGCGGCAGGCGATGGCGCACGAGAAGGTGGGGGCGCTCCTCGATGTCTCGCAGCGCGAGACCGAGACCGTGCTCACGGGGCTCCGGGATGCCGCGTGGGATCGCACGGAACAGACACCACCCGATGTCCGCGAAGGCGCGATGGTCGTCTACGACCTGCACATCGCCGAGCCCACCGCTACCTTCTCCGTCTTCCTTTCGTCGGGTCCCCGGCCGGACCTCCCCCGCGATGGCGGCGGGCTCTCCAACGGTCCGAGTGAGGTCTACACCTGCTGGGACGTGACCGCGACGTTCGGCCGGACGCCCGCGACGACGACCCGCGAACTGCGCGCAGAATGCCCGCCGGCTCTCGTCGAGCAGTTGTCCGACGACGCCGCCTTCGTCGGTCGTGACGCGTTCGACGGCTGAGCGACTTCTGCCGCGCCGGCCACGGGTCGGCACCTCCCCGCTGACGAAGGGCGCCGACCGTGGCGGCAAATTCAAGGGGCCGCGAGAGGGCGCCGAACAACGCGGTGCTGAAGAATTCTCCGCTCGCGCCGTGACGAACCGCCCTGTCGACCCGTCTCCTCAGTGATCCGCCCTGCGGATCCTCAGACCGCCCGGCCGGCGCGCCCCCCAAATCCGCGTCGGCCGGGTGTCGTGGCGTTCGGCAGGACGGCGACGACCTGCGTGTCTCTGACCCACGGACGGCGGGTGTGCACGGCGATGCCCGGGCGACGACGCCCCGGCCGGCCGCGACCACGCCGATCCCCGGCATCCGTCCCACCACCTCCCCGCGCCTGAATTCCGCACATGACGGACACCGCGGCGCATACGGGTCGCTCAGTCCGGCGAAGGTCGCCAGGCCCGCACCTGATCGATCGCGGCGCGCCACCCCCAGACATTGAGGCGGGCACCGACGACGCCGCTGTCGGTGAAGTTGTTCGGCAGCGATGTCGGAACGACGGGAGTGTTCGCCACGATCTCGAGCAGACCGTCGGTGAACAGCTCCTTCCCCAGGAGGGCCTGAGCGACGACGGGAAGCCCCTCCACGTCGCTCCCCCGCGGCGGAGCCTCCCCGCGCCACGGCAGCACACCGGCGACGAACGCCGACCGACTCACCGGACCCGAGCGCCGGAGCGACACGACGTGCAGCGCGCCCCACGCGGAGTCGTCGAGCGGAACCGCGATGACATCGCCCTCGTGCATCGTCACGGTCGTGCGCGGACGGTGAGGAAGAACGCGCTGCCGGGCCATCCCCCCATCCTGCCGCGGAGACGACATTGAGGGTGCCCACGGTAGATGTCGCCCTCCTCCGCGTCGGCCCGGTGTCGCGGCGTAGGGTTCTCAGGGCGGCGCCCATGCACCGCGAACGTAGGAGGGACGATCGGATGCGGCGCCAGAACGCGCGTGAACGTCTCGCCGCGGCTCTCCTGCCCGGAGAGGTACCCCTCGTCACGGTCGACGCCGACACGTCGTCTGCCGCCCCCGGAGGACTGCTCGCGGTCACTCCCACCCGCGTCGTCTACACCGCGAAGAACGACAGCTGGGCGATGGAACTGCACCGGGTGACGAACGTCTTCTTCGAGCAGGAGTATTCGCGCGGTCTCATCCGCATCGAGTCGGCCGAGACGCGACTCTTCACCGCTGACGCGTCCGACGCGCAGCGGGTCGTCGCCGCGCTGCGCGCCGGGCGTCCATAGGGGCGCACCCTCACATCACGGGCAGAGGCTCCTCCCGGGCGCGGGACCGAGTCCGCGGCATCCCCGAAGCATCCCCCGATGAAACGCCGAACGCCGCCGCCCCGCAGAGGGACGACGGCGTTCGATCGCGCGGGTTACTCCCCCGCCGCGGCGGGAGCCGCCTGTGCCGCCTGGGCCGGAGCCGCGTCGCGCGGAGCGCCGTGCGGCCGGATCATCGACGGCCGACGCATGAACAGCACCGCGACGAGGCCCAGGGCGATCACGATGATCGGCAGGGTGAGCGACTCGCCCATGGCCTGCGAGAAGCCGGTGACGACCTGCGGGGGCAGTTCCCCGCCACCGAAGCTCGCGGATGCGTCCGCGGCCCCCGGCAGGTTCGCCTCGAGGCGCGCCTGCATGAAAGCGGCGATGGATGCCGAGCCGATGACCGATCCGACCGTGCGGGTCGTGTTGTAGATGCCGGCGCCCGCGCCCGCCTGACGCGGCGGCAGGTTGCGCGTCGCAGTGGTGGCGAGCGGCCCCCACATGCCGGCGTTTCCGATACCCATGAAGACGGAGGGGATTAGGAACATCCAGATCGGGGCGTCGTTCAGGATGAGCGCCACGTACAGCCCCAGCGAGCCGCCGACCAGCAGGAGTCCCGGCACGAGCAGGAAGCGCGGGTCGGTCCGGTCGAGCAGCTTGCCCGCGAAGGGGGCGAGCACGCCCGACAGGATCGCGAGCGGCACGAGCAGCAGAGCCGACTCGGTCGGGGTGAGACCGCGGGCGAGCTGCAGGTAGAACATCTGCGGCAGCGCCATGCTCGTCACGGTGAAGCCGACCGCGGCGATCGCGAGGTTGGCGATCGAGAAGTTGCGGTCGCGGAACAGCGCGAGCGGAACGAGCGGCTCGCCCTTGCTGCGCGCCTGCGTCCAGATGAACAGCGCCATGACGGCGACACCCGCGGCGACCATCGCCCAGATCCACGCGGCCCACGAGTAGTGCTCGCCCTCCTGCAGACCGAACACGATGAGGAAGAGTCCGACGGCGCTGAGGACGACGCCGAGGATGTCGAACTTGTGCGCGGTACGCGGCAACTGCGGCACGAGGATGACGGCGGCGATGAAGCCGATGATGCCGACGGGGATGTTGATGAAGAAGATCCACTCCCACCCGAGGCCGTCCACGAGCAGGCCGCCCGCCAGAGGGCCGACGAGGGTCGCGACACCGGCGGTGGCGCCCCACAGGCCCATGGCTGCTCCACGGTTCTGCGGCGGGAAGGTGCGGGTGATGACGGCCATGGTCTGCGGCGTCATCAGCGCGGCACCGAGACCCTGCACGGCGCGGGCGACGATCAGCACCTCGAGGGAGGGCGCCAGACCGCACGCGAGCGAGGCGAGGGTGAAGAGCGCGAGGCCCGTGAGGTAGATGTTCTTCGGGCCGAAGCGGTCGCCGAGACGGCCGGTGATCAGCAGCGGGACCGCGTACGTCAGCAGGTAGGCGCTGGTGACCCACACGACGTTGTCGAGGTTGTTGGTATCGGGGTCGAGGGCGGCCTTGATGGCGGGGTTCGCGACCGAGACGATCGTGGTGTCGACCAGGATCATGAAGAACCCGATGACCAGGGCCCAGAGGGCCGGCCAGGGGCTGCGTTCGTGGGTCTTGTGAGACCCGGTGGTGGATGCCGCGGAGGCGGCGCGGGAGTCGGTCATGGGGTGGTCTCCTTTGAGACGCGGTGCTTCTTCTTGATGTGTTCGGGGATTTCGGCGATGCCCCAGGCGAGGGAGCGATCGGCGAGGCGCGCACGCAGGGAGTCCTGCCACGCGAGTTCGGCGGCGAGCAGGGCGGATTGACGCCGCAGCTCGATGAGGAATTGTTCGGGGGTCTCGCGCTCGGCCGCAGCGGTCAGCCCGTCGTGATGCTCCTCGACGGAGGCGACCAGCTGCGCGCGCCGCTGGTCGAGCAGGTCGATGACTTCGGCGCGCTCGAGATTGTGGGCTTCGGAGAGGGCGACGCGGAACTCGCTCGGCCTGTCGATGCGGGGCAGTTCGGAGCGCACCCATTCTTCGAGGGCCCGATGGCCGGCATCCAGGATCGTAAAGGTGGTGCGTTCCGGTCGATTGCCGTCGCGATCGACGCCGGCTTCGGCGAGGAGTCCGTCGCGTTCGAGGCGGGCGACCGTGTGGTAGATCGTGCCCTTCTGTAGCGGGATGAGCCGGTCGTCGCGGCGTTCCTTCAGCAAGCGCACGAGCTCGTACGTGTGCATGTCGGCTTCGCGGAGCGTGGCCAGAATCATGACGGCGACGGGGGTGAGGCGGCCGGTCTGCAGCATCCATCCTCCTCATGGTCCGTGTCGACTAGTCCACGTGGACTATACGCCGTCTCGCCACGCCTCGCGAACCCGCACGGATGAACATCGGGTGTCCGACGCACCTCCGCCTCGCCGCGCGGGGTCGGTCACCCCGCGGACGCCCGACGGCGGGGAGGGCGTGCGCCCGACGCAGAGCACGCCGCACCCGGTCAGGGCGCGGCGTGCTCGGGACAGGTTCCGGATGCCGGGACTCAGGCCGACGAGGAATCGTTCGCGACCTCAGCAGGCTCGTCCGCTTCGGTCCGGCTCTCTGCCGGCGCCGTCACCGCTCGACGCTGACGCCAGCGCACCGGGATGCCGAAGATTCCACGCTGGTTGGGCTCTTCGACCTCGAGGCCGTAGTGCTCGCCGATCGAGTCGCGCAGCTGCGCCCGCTCGGCCTTGTCGTACGCCTTCATCTCGCGGCGGAACGCCACCACCGTGGCCCAGCAGATCGCGAGCAGCACGACACTGAAGGGCAGGGCGATGCTGATCGCCGCGGTCTGCAGCGCGTTCAGACCACCCGCGATGAGCAGGGCGAACGCGATCACCGCGGTGGCGAGGGCGAAGAACACGCGCACCCAGTTCTTGGGCTCCTCTTCGCCGCCGGTGGCGATCATGCTCATCACCAGGGCACCGGAGTCGGCGGACGTCACGAAGAACACCGCGATGAGGATGAGGAAGCCGACGATCAAGATCCCGGATGCCGGGACGTTCTCGAGCATCTGGAAGAGGGCCGTCGACACATCGACCGACCCGTCGGGCCCGGTGTAGGTCGCTGTGCCCGTGAGCTCGCCGTAGATCGCGGTGCCACCGAGCACCGTGAACCACAGGATGCCGACGAGCGTCGGGACCAGGATCACTCCGACCACGAACTCGCGCACGGTACGACCCCGCGAGATGCGCGCGATGAAGATGCCGACGAAGGGCGCCCACGAGATCCACCAGCCCCAGTAGAACGCCGTCCAGGCGCCCTGCCAGGCGACGCCGTCATCGCCCGCGTAGGCGCTGACGGTGAACGAGAGACCGACGAAGCTCTGGATGTAGTTGCCGATCGACTGCACCACGTCGCGCAGCAGGAACTCCGTCGGACCGGTGAACAGCAGGAACAGCATGAGGAGACCCGCGAGCACGAGGTTGATGTTCGAGAGCCACTTCATGCCCTTGCCGACGCCGGACAGGAGCGAGAAGAGGACGAACCCCGTGATGATGCCGATGATGATCGCCTGGCTGATGATGCTGGGCGGGACGACACCGAGGAAGTCGAGGCCCGCGCTGATCTGGATGACGCCCAGGCCGAGCGAGGTGGCGACACCGAACAGCGTGCCGACGAGGGCGGCGACGTCGATCGCGTTGCCCCATCCGCCCTGCACCAGACGCGCTCCGAGGATCGGTTCGAGGGCCCAGCGGATCGTGCGCGGCCGGCGACGGCGGTGGAAGGCGTACGCGAGCGCGAGACCGAGCACGACGTAGATCGACCACGCGTGCACGCCCCAGTGGAGGAAGGTCTGCGACATCGCCTGTTGCGCGAGCTCGGCGGGGGTGCCCTCGACGCCGGGGCGGGGAGAGACGAAGTGGCTCAGCGGCTCGCTCACCCCGTAGAAGACGAGGCCGATGCCCATGCCGGCCGCGAACAGCAGCGAGAACCACGAGATCGTCGAGAACTCCGGCTCGTCGTCGTCCTGCCCGAGCTTGATGTTGCCGAAGCGGCTGAAGCCCATCGCGAGTGCGAAGGCGACGAAGAACGCCGCGATCAGCACGTAGTACCAGTTGAACGTTGAGACGATGAAGGTCTGCACCGAGGCGAAGGTGGCCTCGGCGGCCGCGGGGAAGAACAGCGCGAAGGCGATGAACGCGAGGGCGATGCCCGCGGCCGGCCAGAAGACCCAGCCGCGGATCGTCTTATGGCTGCTGCCGGCGTGCGGGTCGATGGCGACCGCGGGTCCGGGGGTGTCATCGGTCATTCCATCGAGGGTAGTCAGGCGGGTCGTCGCGGCCGGGGGGCAGGCGCTCGCGCGAGCTGTGTGACACAATCCGCGCCGGTGCGGGGCGCGCGCACCCGCAATAATGAGCGGGTGACCTCCGCTCCCCCGCTCGAGCTGCCCCGCTGGCGCCACGTCTACTCCGGCAAGGTGCGCGACCTCTACGTCCCCTCCGACACCGTCGCCGATGCCGCGCCCGCGCACCTCCTCGTCGTCGCGAGCGACCGCGTGAGCGCCTTCGACCACGTGCTCTCCCCCGGCATCCCGGGCAAGGGCGAACTGCTGACCACACTGAGTCTGTGGTGGTTCGATCAGCTCGCCGGGGCCGACGGCGGTCGCTCCATCCCCCACCACCTGGCGGCCGACCACGCACTGCGGGGCGACGACCCGGTGTCGTTGATCCCGGATGCCGTGCAGGGGCGCTCGATGCTCGTCCGGTCCCTCGACATGCAGCCGATCGAGTGCGTCGTGCGCGGCTACCTCACCGGCTCGGGCTGGGCCGAGTATCAGGCCGAGGGCACGGTCTGCGGCATCCCTCTCCCCGAAGGCCTGAACGACGGCGACCGCCTGCCGGAACCGCTCTACACTCCCGCATTCAAGGCGCCGATGGGCGAGCACGACGAGAACATCACCTTCGAGCGCTCGGTCGAGCTCGTCGGGGCCGAGACGGCCACGGCCCTGCGCGACCTGTCGCTCGAGATCTACCGTCGTGCGTCCGCGACGGCGGAGGCCCGCGGGCTGATCCTCGCCGACACGAAGTTCGAGTTCGGCTACGACTCCGACGGCGTGCTGACGCTCGCCGACGAGGTGCTCACGTCGGACTCCTCGCGGTACTGGGATGCCGCGGCCTGGCGTACCGGCTCCACCCCCGCCGAGCGCATGGCGAGCTTCGACAAGCAGATCGTGCGCAACTGGCTCGCCGCGAACTGGGACAAGCAGGGCGAGCCGCCCGTCCTCCCCGACGAGATCGTCGAGCGCACGCGCGAGCGCTACGCGACGCTGCTGCGTCTGCTGACCGGCGTCTGACCCGCCCTCTCTCGAGACCGCACCCGTTCACCGAAACCGCACCGCATCCTCGACGAAACGGTGCGTTCTCGCCGAGCGCGTACGGTCTCGGCCATACCCCCACCTGAGGAGACACATGTTTCGCTGGAAGCTGCACGGCAACGGCCGCACGGTCGAGCCCGGGGCCGTCGTCGACCCCGGCGAGCGCTTGAACTGGGGCGCGACGATCGCGATCGGCCTCCAGCACGTCATCGCGATGTTCGGCGCGACGTTCCTCGTGCCGGTGCTCACCGGCTTCCCGGTGTCGACGACGCTGCTGTTCTCGGGTGTGGGCACCCTGCTGTTCCTGCTCATCACGAAGAACCACCTCCCCAGCTACCTCGGCTCGTCGTTCGCGTTCATCGCGCCGATCACCGCCGCCACGGCGACGGCCGGGACGGGCTCGGCCCTGGCGGGCATCGTCGCCGTCGGCGTGCTGCTGGCCGTCATCGGCTTCATCGTGCAGTTCGTCGGTCTCGGCTGGGTCGACAAGGTCATGCCGCCGGTGGTCGCGGGCGCGATCGTCGCCCTCATCGGCTTCAACCTCGCCCCCGTCGCGTGGTCGAACTTCCAGCTGCAGCCCCTGCCGGGCACGATCACGCTCGTCGCGGTGATCTTGTTCAGCGTGCTGTTCCGCGGCTTCCTCGGCCGCATCTCGATCTTCCTCGGCGTGATCGTGGGCTACGTCGCGACCGTGATCATCCAGGCGGTCTCGGGCGAGACGCTCATCGACTTCGACGCCGTGGCGCAGGCCCCGTGGGTGGGCCTGCCGACCTTCGAGATCGCCGACTTCACGACG
>Ga0308158_10000423_pt1 | contig 70926 bp, 72 predicted proteins | sample PhyBR2_FD_201038 | JGI IMG/M metagenome (GOLD analysis project Ga0308158, IMG submission 201038) | Phyllosphere microbial communities from UC Gill Tract Community Farm, Albany, California, United States - DLSLB.R2 | ecosystem: Host-associated > Plants > Phyllosphere > Unclassified | place: USA... | reverse complement strand
CTGAGCTAAGGTACCGAGTATAAACTCTGTAATTTCTGTGGTACCTCCAGGAATCGAACCAGGGACACACGGATTTTCAGTCCGTTGCTCTACCAACTGAGCTAAGGTACCGAGTATAAACTCTGTAATTTCTGTGGTACCTCCAGGAATCGAACCAGGGACACACGGATTTTCAGTCCGTTGCTCTACCAACTGAGCTAAGGTACCGAGTATAAACTCTGTATTTCTGTGGTACCTCCAGGAATCGAACCAGGGACACACGGATTTTCAGTCCGTTGCTCTACCAACTGAGCTAAGGTACCCTTAAAAGCAGGGCGTTAACCCCCTTAAAAGCGATTGCAAATATAGAATGTTTTTTTAAACAAAACCTAATCTTTTCAAAAAAAAAATTCAATACCTTTGCATTAAACGCGCTAGGAAAACATGATTATTTGCATCGATGTCGGGAACACCAGAACCAAAGTTGCTGTATATGAAAACGGTACATTACAACAACTCATTATCTCCAACAATGAAAAACTGGTAAAAAATATTTCCAAACAGATACAGGGGATTGAAAACTGCATAGACATCATACTTTCATCGGTTGGCAACCTTGATAAAGACATCATTGTACAACTTGAAAAACTGGGGCGCGTAACCATTGTTACCCATCATTCCCCCATACCCTACAAAAATTTATATGCCACTCCTCATACATTGGGAATTGACCGCATTGTACTCGCCGCTGGTGCCACATTGAAATATCCCGGTCAAAGCAGGCTCGTTATTGATGCCGGTACCTGTATTACTTACGACTTTATAAACAAACAGGATCAGTACCATGGCGGAGCCATATCACCGGGTATAGGCCTCCGTTACAAAAGTCTTAACGATTATACGGCAAACCTCCCGCTCGAAAAAATCTCCGAACTGCATCCTTTTGTCGGAAATTCAACAGCCGGGTCTATTCATTCCGGAGTTTTGAACGGTGTGATTGCCGAAATAGAAACCTTCATCGATCATTTTAAGCATCAGGATGAGAATTTAACAGTAATTTTAACGGGCGGAAATTCTGAATTTTTGGTAAACCGGTTAAAAAATAGCATATTTGCCAATCCAAACTTCCTTCTGGAAAGTTTGTTTTTGTTACACCAATACATCATATCCAATGATTAAAAAAATTATACTAGGAGCTGCTTTACTCAGTATTGCAAATGCTACGGCGCAACAGGGAACAGCATCTCCTTATTCATATTATGGTTTTGGCGATAAACATTTTAAAGGCCCTAACGAGATCAAAACAATGGGATCTCTGGCCGTTTACAGAGACAGTTTACACCTTAATACGCTCAACCCCGCTTCTTATTCAAAGCTTCAGACCACTACGTTTTCCATGGGAGCATCCTACAAGGGAAATACGTTAAAAAACACCAACGGAACTGAAAAGACGACAAGCGGGTCATTCGATTATTTAGCTGTTGCTTTCCCCGCAGGAAAATTCAATTTCGCAGCAGGTGTTATGCCTTATTCCTTTGTAGGTTACAATATTCAAAATACCAACAAAAGCGGAGAAATGACCGAAGCACGTCAATATATCGGCGACGGAGGATTAAACAGAACGTTTTTAGGATTGAGTTACAGAATCAACAACAACTTCAGTGTGGGAGTTGATGGTGCCTATATCTTCGGAGATACCGAAACGAGCCTCACCAAATTCATTACCGACGACGGACAGGGCTTGTCACTTGACCGCGGAAGCAGAATCCGCAATATGAACAATTACAGCGGTTTTACCATAAATGCAGGTTTAAATTACGAACAGCCTTTATCTAAAAAACTCAAGCTGTATGCCAGCGGAACCTTCAGCCCGGAGATGACCCTGAAAAACGATCAGACCAAAATACTTGCAACCGTTGAAACCGACACCAATACAGGTTTTGTTGAGATCGATTCCAGAAGCACCTCCACTTCGAATGAAGAAATGCTGCTGCCTATGAATTATTCATTGGGTGTGGGTGTCGGAAATCACCTCAACTGGTTTTTAGGAGCCGAATACACGGCAACACAAACATCGAAGTACAACGCGTTCTATAAATATGAAAACGCAACCTACAACGACTATTTTAAAATAGGTGTTGGAGGATTCTACACTCCTAAACACAACTCTTTCACGAGTTATTTTGAAAGAATTACGTACAGAGCGGGAATTAATTTCGAAAATACCGGCCTTGTGATTAATAAGGAAGAGATAAAAGGATACAATGCTAATATAGGCTTCGGTTTCCCGGTCGGGATTTACAATTCAAACATCAACGTGGGCTTTGAATACGGACAAAGGGGAAATACCAACATGGGACTTATTAAGGAAAATTATTACGGAATCAACATCGGGTTTTCTTTTAACGACATCTGGTTCCAACGCAGAAAATTCAATTAATTGAGAAAGTATCTTGCACATGTTGCGGCATTTTGCCTTCTTTTAGCTGCCTGCAACAACGATTTAAGAGATATTCAGAATCTGAATAAAAAACAGTTGTACGCTACAGGAGAAGCGGATTCCATTCATGTGAAATATACCGACTCCGCCCGGATTAAGGCAGAATTATATGCCGTAAAAATGCTTGACTACAGTAAGGCCAAATACCCTTTTAACCATTTTCCAAAAGGGGTTTCGGTTACGGTATACGACAACAATAAAAACAAAAATTTCATCGAAGCAAGACAGGCTACGGTGTACAATAAAACCGGTATCATTGATCTGCAGGGAAATGTTAAGCTAACATCACACGACGGTAAGGTAATGCAAACCCAGCAGATGTACTACGATCAGAAAAACAACTGGTTCTTTACCGAGCATTATTTTAAAGTAACCGATAAGAACAAAAGTTTTTTTGAAGGAATCGGTGTCGATTTCGATCAGAATTTCAAAATTGTTAATGCACAGCAAAACCGTGCAGAATTAAAAGATGTTAAAGATGAAAATTTATAAAATTATAGCTTATATTTATTTAGTTTTCGGACTGGTTTTCCTGTATCAGGCTTATGCTGCCTATACAGACGGGTCTGATTATCTTATCAATTTATTATTAGCGGCGGCGGCCTTCTTCATGTTTATTTTCAGGATAAGGAGTTTAAAACGCTTCCCTCAAAACAAATAAAGTATGATCACGTTCGGATTTATTTTTTTAAGTATCTTTATTCTGATCTGTTCGGGGTTAATGGTAGCTTATTCCAATTCAAATAAAATCTACCTCAACCTGGAATCCAAAAAGAATGAAGCTAAAAATGAGTATCTTAAAACCGTAACCGAACATCCCAGATTATTTATAGGATCTTTAAAAGTTGGCAACAGTATATCCATTACCGTTATCAGCTTTTTGTTTTTTGTAACTTTTCTGGATACTTATGAAATAAGCGATTCCTGGATGGTGCTGCTGTTCCTGTTCCTGCTTTACCTCATTTCAAAATTTATTCCCCAGACATTTGTAAAGCCTTTTGCCAATGAAATCATCCTCATGTCAAAATTCTTTATCCAGCTCATATTAAAAATATTCGGACCAGCAGCAAAACTTTTTATCCGGCTATCGGAAAAATCCCTAGAAAGAAAATATCCCCACTTAAAAGAAACCGATTTCAACCTTTTGAGTACCGGCGATCTCGGAACCTATATCTCACAGCAGATAAAAGCCAGCAGTCAGCATGACCAGCTTGAAAACGAATTTGAAATTTTAAAAAATGCGCTGTCGTTTCCCAAAGTCCGTGTAAAGGAAATCATGACCCCCCGAAACGAATTTGAATTTGTCAATGAAGATGACGGCATTGAATCCATACGTAAAAAATTTGTCGATACCGGCTTCTCTAAAATCCTTGTGAGCAACAATACAGGAGAGCACTTTATCGGATATCTCCACACCTATGATCTGCTTGAACTCACTGAGCCGATTGAACCTTTCCTGAGGCCATTTGTATATGTTTACGACGACCTGCTCATTAAAGACCTTCTCAATACACTTACACTGCGTAAAAAATCGATTGCGCTGATTAAGAACGCGGAAAACGATATTACGGGACTTGTAACTCTGGAAGACATTATTGAAGAACTTTTTGGTGAGATTACGGATGAGCACGACGACACCCTTATTTCCAAACAAATTGGCCCCGACGAATATATTTTTTCTGCAAGTCTTGACATTGATGATTTGAAGGAGAAATTCGGTCTTCTCATTCCGGAATCAGAAAATTACCACTCACTCGGTGGTTTCATTTTTCACAATTTAAAAAGGCATCCGAAACCAAAAGAAATAATTACGCTTTATCCCTACAGAATAAAAATACTTGCGGCAACCTCAACCCGCATAAAAACTGTAGCTTTAACAAAGTTGAACTAATGTACCAAAAAAAGGTGCATTTTTTTTTAATCTCTTTTTTTTATTTAACAGATAATTGTATTTTCGCTCTCTAAATAGAATTCACATTATATAAGATGGCAGTTTTACAGAAAATTAGAGAGAAATCTGGTTTACTAATTGGAGTAATTGGATTAAGTTTATTTGCTTTTATCATTGGAGGTTTGTTCGAAGGAGGCATCAATTTCGGTTCCCGTAACGTAGGGGAAGTAAACGGAATTGCCATCCCAACGGCAGATTATCAGAATAAGGTAGGTAATCTGGAACAAGGCGGACAGGTTAAAGGATCACAGGCATACGCTCAGGTCTGGAACAGTGAAGTCCGTTCCATACTGTTTACCGAACAATTGGATAAAGCGGGGTTGCGTTTGGGGAAAGATCAGCTTATTAACGTAATCAAGAATCATCCGAATTTTGGTCAGAATCCGCAATTCCAGAATGAAGCCGGGAAATTTGACGTCAACAAATTCAATGCATTCCTTGCACAAATGAAAGCAAGCGGACCGCAACAGTGGAATGCCTGGCTTGCTTATGAAGTAGAACTGGAAAAATTTGCAAAAGAGCAGATGTATATGACCATGATTAAGGGAGCTGTCGTAACTACTTCAGCCGAAGCAAGAATGGTATACAAAAATGAAGCAACCAAAGTTTCTTTTGATTATGTTACTTTACAGTACAGTGCGGTAAACGATGATCAGGCTAAAGTAACGAATGAAGAAATTCAATCTTATATTAAAAAGCACGAAAAACAATTTAAGACTACACCTTCGCGTAAAGTAGAATATGTTTTTGTACAGAATAAACCTTCAAAAGAAGATGAAGTTCAGGTAAGACAATTATTGGAAGATCTTATGAAACCTTCGGTTGTTTTCAATAAGACTACAAATAAAAACGATACCATTTCAGGTTTTGCAAAAGTAACAGATGTAAGAGCTTTTGTAGATCAGAATTCAGATGTACCATATGATTCTACCTATTATGCAAAAGAACAACTGCCTGTTGAGCATGCCGAAAACCTCTATAATGGGGCTATAGGATCTGTTTACGGTCCTTACGTATTCAATGATTATTATGCAGTTTCAAAAATCGTTGCAAAAAAGAAAACAGCGGAAACAGTTGATGCTTCCCATATATTGATTGCTTATAAAGGAGCCATGAGAGCCGATGCTACTGTATCACTTACAAAAGAAGAAGCAAAAGCAAAAGCAGAGCAGCTTTTAAAAGAAGCTCAGGGCGGTGCTGATTTCGCTGCACTCGCAACAGCCAATACCAACGATTCAGGTTCTAAAGCTACAGGTGGAAAATATCCGAACATCCCTAAAGGGCAGATGGTACCGACCTTTGACCAATATATCTTCAACAACCCTGTTGGCAAGTTGGGAATTGTAGAATCCGATTTTGGTTTCCACGTTCTGAAAGTTGATAAAATCAACGAAAAAGAAGGAGTTCAGCTTGCTACTATTGCAAAAAAAATCGAACCTTCTACTAAAACGGAAGATCAGGTATATGCGAGCGCTACAAAATTCCTTGAAAGCGTTGAAGGCGGAAAAGACTTTGCAAAACAGGCAACAGCATTGGGACTTGTTTCATTCCCTGCAACAAAAGTTACAGCATTTGACGATCAGCTTACAGGTATTGAAGGACAACAGACGGAAGCAATCCGTTGGGCTTCCAACAAAAAAACAAATGTAGGTGACGTGAAGAAATTCGATTCACCTGAAGGACACTTAATTGTAAAACTTGTAAGTGTTAACGATACGGATATTATGGACGCAGATGAAGCCCGCCCTATGGTAGAGCCTATTTTGATGAATGAGAAGAAAGCGGCCATCCTGCGCAAACAGATGTCGGGATCTACATTGGAAGAAGTCTCTAAAAATGCTAAAACAGGTATTGTAAATGCAATTGACGTTACAGGAGCAAATCCAATGGTAAACGGTTTCCAGGAGCCTTTGGTAGTGGGGACTGCCATTGGTAAAAAAGCCAATGAAACGTCGAAACTCATCGACGGTCGTAACGGGGTTTACATAATCAAAACCAAATCCGTAACAAAACCAGTCGAATTACCAAACTACCTTACTTATAAACAGAAGGTGGCAACCAACAGCCGTCAAATGGTAGATAATCTGGTATTCAGCGCCATGTATCAAAATGCAAAAATTGAAGACAACCGCTCAAAAGTACTACAATAGTAAAATTGTTTCCATACAGAAAGTCCGCTAAAAAGCGGGCTTTTTTTATGCATTATTTTCTTATTTTTGTAACAGCAAACTAACAATTTAAAATGAAAGCATACGTATTTCCAGGTCAGGGTGCCCAATTTTCAGGAATGGGTAAAGACTTATATGAATCCTCTGAAACTGCAAAAGATTTATTCGATAAGGCAAACGAAATCTTAGGTTTCAATATTACCGAAATCATGTTTAACGGAACCGAAGAAGAGCTGAAACAGACAAAGGTGACACAGCCGGCCGTATTTCTACATTCCGTAATTCTGGCCAAAACACTGCCTGATTTCAAACCCGAAATGGTAGCGGGGCATTCCCTTGGAGAATTTTCTGCTTTGGTCGCAAACGGTACTCTTTCATTCGAAGATGCTTTGCAACTTGTATCCAAAAGAGCCCTTGCCATGCAGAAAGCATGCGAAATCACACCTTCCACAATGGCCGCTGTTCTCAACCTCGACGATAAGGTGGTAGAGGACATCTGTGCTTCAATTGACGGTGTTGTGGTTGCCGCCAATTATAACTGTCCGGGACAACTCGTTATTTCAGGAGAGACCAAAGCAGTAGAACTGGCCTGTGAAAAAATGAAGGAAGCAGGAGCAAAACGTGCACTCATTTTACCGGTGGGCGGTGCCTTCCATTCTCCTATGATGGAGCCTGCACGTGAAGAACTGGCAGCTGCAATTGAAGCCACTACATTCCACACTCCTGTATGTCCTGTATACCAAAATGTGACAGCATCTGCCGTTTCAGACCCTGCTCAAATCAAAGCAAACCTGATCACGCAGCTTACAGCTCCCGTTAGATGGACACAATCGGTTCAGCAGATGATTGCAGACGGGGCCACTTCGTTTACAGAAGTAGGTCCGGGAAAAGTGTTGATGGGACTTATCAACAAAATTGATAAATCGGTAGAAACCTTTAAAGCATAAATAACGAACGGCTTTCTTTTGAAAGTCGTTTTTATTGTGTTGTGATGCTGTGGGAATTACCGTTAAAAGCTATCTTTGTGGAAACATCATTTTTATGATATCAGATTTACGCACCGTAACCGTTACACGCTACATTGCACCTTTGCGCGAAGGAGGTTCTTTACCTGCACTGGCCGAAGCATGTGATGATTTTAAATACGTTATAAAGTTCCGCGGCGCGGGCCACGGGGTAAAGGCATTGATCGCCGAACTTTTGGGAGGTCTTATCGCGCAATATCTTGGTCTTCCTGTTCCTGAACTTGTATTTATAGAACTTGATGAATCCTTCGGACAGACAGAAGGCGACGAAGAAATTCAGGATTTGCTTAAATTCAGCAAAGGCCTTAATCTGGGCTTGCATTATCTTTCCGGGGCCATTACCTATGATGTAGCTACAAACGACTGTGATGCTTTACTTGCTTCCAGAATTGTATGGCTCGACAGCTTTATAACAAATGTGGACAGAACCTACCGCAATACCAACCTTCTTATCTGGCACAAAGAACTCTGGCTTATAGATCACGGAGCTTCTTTTTACTTTCATCATTCGTGGGACAACTGGGAAAAAACCTCTGTTACCCCCTTTGCCATGATCAAAGATCATGCGCTTATTGCCAAAGCAACGCGACTCGACGAAGTTCACAAGGAATTTACGTCCCGACTCAATGACAGCGTATTGCGCGATATTGTAAACCGGATTCCCGAAGCATTTCTGAACTGGGAAGAAGGTCCGTCAAATGAAGAAATACGAAACGTTTATTTTCAGTTTCTGTCCAATCGTCTGGCTCATGCCGATATTTTTTTAAAAGCCGCCCAAGATGCAAGATAAAGTTGTTTACGAGTATGCCGTTATACGCCTGATCCCCAAGATGGAACGCGAAGAATTCGTTAATGTCGGACTCATCCTTTTCAGTAAAAGGAAACGTTTTATCCGTTTTGAATATGAATTGCCTGAAGCAAAAATCAAAGCCTTTTGCGAAGAATTCGACCTTTTACAAGCACGAGAAAACCTGGAGTCCTTTGCCCGAATCTGTTCAGGGGCAAAAGATGCTGGTCCTATAGCCCAACTGGAACCCGATGAGAAGTTCAGGTGGATTACTGCTGTAAAAAGTTCAAGCATACAGTCGTCCCGTCCGCATCCCGGATTATCTGCGGATCTCGATGCTACTTTTAACCGGTTATATAAAGAATTGGTTTCCTGATTCAAGTAGCATTATTTATCTTTACCTCCATACAAGGAATCAGGTGAAATTCCTGAACTGTCGCGCAACTGTGATGATTATCCAATCTAAGTCAGGTCATTGTATGAAATTATATAACATAAAGCTTTCGCGACTGAAGCTATGGTTTGTCGATTCCATTCTTCACTCCTGCTTCTGTCGTATGCCAAATACGATATAAATGACATTCAAAGAACAACTTCAGCAAAAAATAGACCTTAAAACAAAACCCCTAGGTGCTTTGGGATACCTGGAAACCCTGGCTTTCAAGATCGGATCGGTTCAGCAGACTTTAACACCACAACTCAGAAAACCGGTCCTTGTGGTCTTCGCTGCCGACCACGGTCTTGCAAAAGAAGGAGTAAGTGCCTATCCGCCCGAAGTCACCCACCAGATGGTACACAATTTCCTCAACGGAGGAGCCGCCATAAACGTTTTCTGTAAACAAAACGGTATAGCACTCCGGATTGTGGACAGCGGTGTCAATTTTGATTTTGGTGAACATCCCGAACTAATCAGTGCCAAAGCGGCATACGGTACAGCAAGCGCCCTTTCTCAAAAGGCCATGACTCCCGCACAACTGGACTTCTGTTTTGAAAAAGGACGGGAAATTACAAATACTTTATTCGAAGCTGGTTCCAATATCATCGGATTTGGCGAGATGGGAATAGGCAATACCTCTTCTGCTTCCCTGATTATGGCTTCCCTGTTGCAAAAACCCGTAGAAGAATGTATTGGACGCGGTACTGGCATGAACGATGAACAACTGCAACGCAAAGCGTCCCTGCTGAAGCAGACCCTTGATTTCCACGGAACCATAACAGATCCTATGTCCGTTATGCAGACGTTCGGTGGTTTTGAAATTGCCCAGATGTGCAGCGCCATGATACAAGCCCATAAAAACAATATGGTATTTCTTGTCGACGGCTTTATTGCAACAGCAGCTTATGCAATTGCCCATGCATGCAATGCCGGTGTTGCCGAAAATGCTGTTTTTTGTCATGTTTCGGATGAAAGCGGACACAGAACCTTTTTAGACTATTTAGGTCAGAAACCCCTGCTAGACCTCAATCTGCGTCTTGGAGAAGGTACGGGCTGCGCCCTTGCCTACCCGCTTATCCAAAATGCTGTTGCTTTTCTAAACGAAATGGCCAGTTTCGAGACGGCCGGAATTTCAAATAAATAAACCATGTTAAAAAAAGAAACTACTTACTTTCTGACGGCACTGATGTTTTTTACGCGTATTCCCGTTCCGTTCAGGCTTGATTATTCGGAGACCATCATGAACCAGTCGCAGAAATATTACCCTTTGGTGGGACTTATCATAGGCGGTTTCAACGCAATTGTTTTCTGGTTGTTGCAATACATTCTTCCAGTAGACATCAGCCTGATTCTTATGATGGCCGCAAGTGTACTGCTGACCGGGGCTTTTCACGAAGACGGCTTTACTGATGTATGCGACAGCTTTGGGGGTGGTTACGGAAAGGATAAAATCCTGACCATTATGAAAGACAGCCGCATCGGTGCATATGGTGTTATCGGGATTGTTCTACTGTTGCTTCTCAAATTTACAGGTATGAAGCATCTGGCAGCAACATCGATTCCTCTTTTTATGCTTATACTCCTCATTGCACACAGCAGCAGCCGCTATTTATCGGGGTTAATGATCCATACCCACCAATACGTGACAGATGTCGACCAAAGCAAATCGAAACCTATTGCCAACAGCGCATTACCCGCAAAGACCTTATGGGTCGGTTTTTTCTTTACACTTTTACCTTTTGTCTTTTTACAAAACATCACCTACCTTCTGGTACTTCCCTTTGCCTACCTGGGAAAACTTTATCTGGGCTGGTACTTTAAAAAGTACATAGGAGGATATACAGGAGACTGTCTGGGAACGGTACAACAGGTAACGGAAGTTTTAATTTACCTGGGATTTCTTATCATATGGAAGTTTATATAATCCGCCATACACGTGTAGATGTTCCTTCCGGCATCTGTTACGGGCAAACAGATGTTGATGTGGCTGTTACTTTTGAATCGGAAGCACAAGAGCTCAGAAACAAGCTGCCTGTACATTTTGATCTGGTTTACAGCAGTCCGATGAAACGGTGTACCCAGCTGGCCAGGCAATTCGGAAGAGACATAATAATAGACGACCGCTTAAAAGAAATGCACTTCGGCGACTGGGAACTGAAGCCATGGAACGAAATCCCCGAATTCCAGATTGCTCCTTGGTATAAAGATTACGTTCATACAACAGCCTCTGGTGGAGAAAACTTCATAACCGTTTACGAACGTCTGCATGCGTTCATGGAAGACCTGAAGAAAAATACGCACAATCAAAAAGTGCTCATTGTGTGCCATGGCGGAATCATCAGGAGTATTTGGTGTTACATATTACAAATTCCTTTGGAAAACGCATTTAAAATTCCCGTCGCGTTCGGAGAAATCCTTCAATTAAGACTGGGCAGAACTTCAACCGACGATTTTATCATACAAAAAAAATAGCACTTCAAAAGTGCTGTTTTTTTATTTTAAAGTTTTCAGGAAAAAGCTGTATCGGTTGAATACTAAGCTTTTATAAGAATAATCAAAGAAGTCAGGTAACGATTTGGTAACGGTGCTTATTGCTTTGCTTTTCAACGTGTTTCCGTTCGCTCATAGCAAATATACAAAATTTATTTTTTCAAATCCATACAAAGACTTCTACCACACCTAATGTGACAAGACAATAAAAAAGGGCTTAACAAAAGCCCTTTTTAAGTTATACAATAAATATCTTGCTATTAAATACCTCTATAAATCTTTATCCATATATTCTTCCAAAGAAGATTTCAGTTGGTCTAAAAATGCAGTTCGGGAACCTGCACGATATTTCATTCGGTGGAAAGAATTGTGCAAATCCCCCAAAGTAATTTGAAACAATTTTTCTAAAACAAAACTGATTTTTCGTATTCCTATTTTACCGTAGGAAATGGAACCATTTGCGTAAAGGGCGTAAATCAACTCCGTCAAGGCATTTTTGGTATCTGTCCAAAGAATATTATCTGACGAAAGGTCTTTTGCTAAAAGAGAGCCTCCGACTTCATCATCATTGATTTTTTGGATTATATAGGTATAGAGTAATTCGTTGGCTATTATACGAGCCACTTTATTATCATAATAAGTCGAAAAAAGTGGGTCTATTTCAAAGACAAAACTGTTCAAACCATCGTGAAAATTGATGTTGCCCAACATAAAATAAGTTTCATCACGGTCGGTTCTTCCCGAACGGTAATATCTGTAAAAGTCGGAATAGTAGATATGCTCCTTGTATTCCTGTTTTAATCCCTGCAACTGTTCTGAAAAATAACCTGCATACATTTTCCCTCCGTCAACAGGGCAAGATGTCTGTATGCGAAATATCTTATTATGGTAAATGAGCTTGGAAAGTATATACGGTTTAATGTTGCGGAAGAAATTGATTTCCTCCCAATGGTTTTTAAAGCCTTGCTTTATAACACGCTCTCTTATCGACATCAAGTAATCTTGCAGATATATCATCATTTGATACGCTTCATCAATAGCATTGGTGGCAGACAGTGAAATTGCATTTTCTTTCCGTTGTATCTCCGATATAATATGATTTAATGAAAATGCCATTTTTGTTAGTTTGTTTCATTCTCCAAACCGTTGATTTCCGTTTCTAATTTATTTAGTGCGTCGTTGTAAAATTGTTCCATTTAGGTTTTGTGAATTTGAAAGCTTCGACTAATTCAGTTTTTCGACAATATTGCCAAAAGGATTAAAAACAATATCCACCATATCTTTACTTTTTTTATTCTTTTTGGAGAATGGTTTTATCTGTTATTTAGTAATTTTCTTTTCCACTTCCGATAAGAACATTTCAACATCCATCTGTTGTGTCATTCTTCCACGGATGACGTAAATATGCTTTTCAAAAGTTCCTCCGTTTTGCTCAATGGTATTTTTGAAATCATCAATATATTTTTGCTCAAATTTGCTGTTCATCGAGTTAAACAATATCACTTTTTTACCTGTAAAGTCGTTGTTTTTTGCAAATTCAAAAACCTGCGGTGCAGGGCTGTACAACCAAATCGGCGAACCGATATAAATCGTATCATATTGCGATAAATCAGTTTTGGACGGGCTGATTTCGGCTGTTGTTTTTCTTGCATCCGTTACCGCTTCTATCATACCTTTGAAACCAATATTATTTCTTTCGGACTGAATGGGAATAACGTGTGCCTGTTTGATTTCTGCAATCTTTCTTGCCATCAGTTCGGTATTTCCCGACCTTGAAAAAAAGACGACAAGGATATTGCTTGAAGCGTTGTCCGCCTGCAATTCTTTAATTATCCTTTGGTTACGTTTTAGTTGATAATTATCAACTAAAACGTTCACACTAATGTATCCTCCTATGGCTAACAGAACCAAACCTGCTATAATCAATATCATCTTTTTGTACTTACGTTTCATTTTTTAAATGGAGTTTAATAAAATGCAGGTTTATCTCCATAAACTCCCGGCTTATTAACACCAACACTTGCTTTTATGTCTTTTTCAGGATGCTGGATAATATCAGCTATGTATGCACCGACTGCTTTTCTTGCCACTTCAGTTCCACGGAAAGGCTCGCCTTTTTGTGTAGTTTCATAATCCGTTTCGTCCTTGTCGGTCAGCCAAGACGGGCGTACAACGGTATAATCAAGACCTGATTTTTCAATGATACGTGTTGCCTTACCGTAACGTACCAATTCAGAACCTATCATTCGGTTGTTCCATTCTCCGAATTTGCCAGCAACTTCATCATATACACCAAGACAGGTAACAAAGACAAGGCGTTTTACACCTTGCTGTATCATTGTTTCCGAGATGGCTGTTGCCATCTTATCTACATTTCCTGCAAGGTTAGCATATACAATTTCCTGTCCCTTTATAGCATTGCTTATATCTTCCTTGCTCAATACATCACCCTCGATAATCTTTGTCGATGATTTAAAACTATCTACTTGTTCGGCATTCCTTGCAAATAAGGTTAGCTCTATATTTTCATTTTCTGTAAGAAACGATATGACGTGATGTGCGATGGCTCCGCCAGCACCTAATATTAAAACTTTTGTACTCATTTTTGAAATGATTTAAAATGATAAAAAGGATGCACGGTAATAAAACCGTGCATCACAGGTTGTTTTCTTTAAAGATTTTCTTGGTAGAAAGGAATTAATTTATCCAATGCTATTTTCACAGGCTCCGGTTTGTCGTAAAGGTCATAATGTGACCATCCATCAACCACTACCAATTCTTTCTTTTGAGAAGCTGCACGGCGAATAATTTCAAATCCGTCCCTGTACGCTCCGAAAGCTCCCGGTTTACTGCCCACGATTACCAACAGTGGTTGGGTTAGCAATTTTTCTGCTAAATTATAGGCATCCCAAGTTATTGCCGTAGCATTGTGAGAGAACAATGTTTTGTTTACACCATTTGCACTTTCGCCACGAGAAGTACGGTAATACTCCGTCGCTTCCAAAAGGTCAATATCCGCACCTGCTTCTTTTGCCATTTCGTAAGTTGGGTAAAGTCCTTGGTCAACTCTTAACGTTGCACCTCTTGCCTCGGCAGTTCTTTGTTCTGCAATGGCTTCAAGATTGGCAATCGGGTCGCCAAACTCACGCATTACACGACCATAGTTTGCTCCTGTAAGTGTTGCTACTGCTTTGATACGACGCTCTTTCATCGTTGCATTGATAACATATCCACCTGCACCGCAGATACCTAAAGCACCAATACGTTTTTCATCTACGAAAGGGAGCGTTACAAGATAATCACAGGCATAGCTGTAATCTTCCACACGGAACGAAGGGTCTTCTAAAAACCTTGGTTCGCCACCGCTTTCTCCCTGAAAAGAAGCATCTGGTACCAATACCACAAAACCTGCATCGGCAAATGCCTGTCCGTAAACATTTCCTGAAGTCTGCTCTTTACAGCTTCCGATTGGGTGGGTGCTGATGATAACCGGATATTTTTTGTTTTCATCAAAATTTGGTGGGAAAAGCAACTCCGCTGCAATATCCCAATAAAGTGCCTTAAATTTTACTGACTGTTTCATTGTTCTATTCTTTTTAATTGTGATTAAACATTCAATTATTTTGATAGAACAAAGGTAAACAGACCTTTAGGCTACATTTGAAAACAAAACACTCTAAAAGCGAAACGTTTTACTGATTTCTAAAAACTTTAGGTGAGATACCCGTTTTCTGACGGAAGAAACGTGTAAAATAGGTAGGATATTCAAAGCCCAAGCTATACGCTATCTCATTGATGGTAAGTTTGGTTTCACGCAATTTTTTCTTTGCTACCTGTATAATGTATTGATGAATATGTTCTATCGGTGGTTGTCCTGTAAAGTGCTTTATAACATCCCCAAAATAGTTGACGGAAAGATTGGCTTTGGATGCAAAATAGTTGACCGTAGGAAATTCCTCTTTTTGGTCATTGCCGAAGTATTGGTCTAACTGTTTATAAAAATCAGCTACAACCTTGTTGTAGATTTTGCTCCGAGCCTCAAATTGGCGTTCATAAAAAGTTTGTGTGTAGGAAAGAATTAGAGTAGCATACGAGATAAGCACCTCCTGTGAAAAACCATCCTGTTGGTACTCTTCATAAGCCTTTATAAAAAGGTCATACAAGACTTTACTTTCCCTTTCGGTCAGAAACAGGGCTTCGTGTCGAGTGTACCCCGTGAACGTATAGTCCTTTGCGAACTTATCCAACAACTTCGCATTTATAAAGATACCATAACCGATAAAAGGGGCAGATAAATCCCACTCCATATTATTGCCCGGTTTGTCAAGAAACAGGTAGGAACTTGACATTTCCTCAACGGGCGGATGCACGTCAATATTATTCTTAATCGCTATCAGGTAAAATTCAAGTTGTACGGGTTCCGATTTCAACAACATATTCTTGTGTTCATCATAATGAATAACCTGTATATTATCATTTGCCGAACCTTTGACATTGATATATTTAAGAAATGAGGGTATATTATATGTTTTGCTCACACCAAAAATCTTGTATTTGTTAAATGTACAAAAATAGAATATAGCCTGCTGACATATCGAAACTTTTAACGGTAAAAATGAAACATTTTACAGGTTTAGTTTTTATTGCCCTCTACTTCTATGTTGCTTTTTCTTCTTCATTCGGTTGGCAAACTGTTCTTCCTCGTAGTCCTCGCCCTGTGCTTGGGGCAACAGGCTGAACAATCCCAAATCTGAACTGTGCGAATATTCCTGCGAGATAAACTCGAAAAGGTCTTTTGTCGGTTGGTGGTCTATTGTGTTGGTATTGGAAACAGGACTGTCCTGTGCTTTCAGTTCGGGTTTGTTACCATTGTTCCACCAATCGTTAAACAGATTGGCAGACAGGTTTCTGTCCAACTGTGAGCCGTTCCAAACGGTACGGCTACCATTGTCAATAAAAGTGATACCATAAATCCGTCCGCTGTCGTTCCTGCGGACAACCGTCTGAATATTCTGTTCGGCAAGCTGTTGTTTAAATTCCTTTTCGTTGCTTGTGGTATGAATGGCAAGCTCCACCGCATTTTTGAGAACAGACCTCGCAGGGTTGGTTTTCATTTTCTCTTTGGACTGTTCAAAGTGCCGTTGTAATCCGTTTATTCCTGCGTGCTTGCCAAACAAAGATGCTTTAAACGGATTGCTTACCTTTTCTCCCTTGTCGTTCAAAGCGAAATATACCAATCCGTGTACAGGCTCTCCGTTGCGTTCGCCTTTTATTTCCTCTGCCGTAATATTAAAAAACGAAAGCAAAGCGTTGTATGTTCCAATGCTTGTGTATTGGTAATACTTCGGCAAATGTCGCACTACCGAAGCCATTTGACTTTTAATATCTCCTTTCTGCTGTGCTACCTTTTTGAAAATCTTATCGGCTTGTTTCTGCTCCTGCTCGGTGGCTTTGTGCAGGTTGTATTTGGTTTCCAAATCCCGACAGACAGCCATTGAGCGAGGGTGGTCGTAATCATCGGGGATTTTCCTGCCGTCAATGCCTACGCAGGTCGAAACAATGTGTATATGCGTGCGGTCAATGTCCGTATGTTTGAAAACGATATACGGCTGATTGCCGTAACCCATACGCTCCATATAAACGCGAGCCATTTCGGTAAACTGTTCATCGCTTACCTTGTCTTTCGGGTCGGGGTTCAATGAAATGTGCCGTACCGTCTTTTCCGTTCGGATATTGGCGGACAGATACGGCTCAAAACATTTGTTGAAATATTGTGCGGAATACCTGCCGTCCACCGTGTCGGGTATCTTGTTGAGCAACAGAACCGCTCCGTTTTCCGTTTCCACTTTCTGCTGATTGTACAAAATCGCTCCGTACATATTACTTCCTTTTCCGATTTTTGCAATCATTTCTTTACTCTTTGTTTAGATATTTCTTTTCAAATTCATCGGTAAGAATTAAAACTTTGAGTAATAATTCTTTCATTTCTGCGGTCTGTTTTTCCAATTTATAGAGGTATGCCAATGCCTTTTTCTCTGAAAAATTGGCGTTCAATAACCTTACAATCTGGTTGTAATTGGTGGCTATTCCTCTGAACTGTCCGAAAAAATTGGTCAATCCTGCGTGGTATTCTACGGCATTCATATCAATTTTTACGGTTTTTATCGTCTTTTGAAAGATACAAGCCGTAATGAAATGTGCCATTACGTTCATTCCCGATTGGTCGAAAAGGGCAAGGAATTTGGCGTTATCTTCATCGTTCAGGTTAAAGGAATACCGATGAACCGCAGGGTCAATCTTCGGTTTTCTGCCTGTCTTTTTAATCTGCTTTCTGTTCATTTCTTCCATAATAAAATCCATTTTTAATGTTTATCGAAACTGCGACTTCGGAGCGGTTTTCAGCCCCCTGCAAGGGCAAGTGCTTTTGAGGTGCGGAAATTTATTTCGAGTACCTCAAAAGATAACTTGCTCTGAACAGGGGTTCAGAAAATCCGTCCTGCGGAACGGATTGGAGTTAGCCGAAAAAAAATAGTCCGAAACTGTTTTCATCGTATCCGTAAATACTTTGATTTTAAGGGATTAAACCTGCTCCATTATTCCTTTACAAAGTAAAGGAACAATCCGATTTCGGCACTCGGACAAACACTGCCACTGAACGCCAAATGCTACCATAGGGAAATGAAAGGCTGATAAAAAATCGGATAGGGAAAACGACAGTATTGGTATCTGCATATATGAACAGGTATTTACACACATAAATAAGTGTATAAACCTGTGTGTACGCTTGTATGTAAGTATGCTTTTATTTAGAGGCGTATCTACGTATGTACGTACATACAGGCACTCAAAGCAAACAGGTTCTCCCTCTTAAAATTATTTTCCAAAAGAAAAAAACAGAAAAAAAAGAAAGCCATTTTAACAAGGCGGACAGGCTGAAAGACCAAAAGGAAACGGAATAAGTCCCGAAGGGTGGCAGGGCAACACAACAACTCGGCGAAGCCACCATATTTGCCCTGCCATTATGCCGTAGTCTTTTGGTTGGCTGGTGTGGTGGCTGTCCGCCTTATCTTTGCTACCTTTTTATTCTTTTTTGGGAATAGTTTTAACTCCTTAAAAAAACAAAACCTTTCAACTACTTGCTGAAAGGCTTTATTTATATCGAGAAAAATTCTACTTTAAATGCTCTTTAAAGAATGTTTCCAATTTGTCAAAAGGAATTACATCTATTTTGTCGTACAAATCCACGTGAACAGCATTAGGGATAATCATTAGCTCTTTTGGTTCGGAAGCATTTTTATAAGCATCTTCACTAAAATAACGTGAGTGTGCATTTTCCCCTGCAATCATTAAAATTGGTCGTGGCGATATTTCTTTTATGTAAGTCAAAATAGGCATATTCATAAATGATAACGCATTTGTAGCCGTCCAAGCACCTGTTGAATTTAGAGAACGTTCGTGAAATCCTCTTGGTGTTCGGTAATAGTCGTGATATTCTTTTACAAATTGTGGTTCATCGCCTTTCAGTTTTTCAGCGTTTAATACTGCTCCTGCTTGGAATGTTCCCGCTTCTGCATCTTTCCAACGTTGCTCGCCTAATTGTTCTAATATTTTGGTACGTTCTTCCAAAGTAACTACATCATTATAGCCTTTTGACATTACCCTTGTCATATCGTACATACTTGTTGTGGCTACGGCTTTTACACGTTTATCAATAGCGGTGGCGTTTAATGCAAAACCTGCCCAACCGCAAATACCAATAATGCCTATTTTATTTCTATCAACAATTTTTTGTATTCCAAGAAAATCAACTGCTGAACTGAAATCTTCGGTGTTGATGTCGGGCGATGCAACGGCACGAGGTTCGCCTCCGCTTTCGCCTGTATAAGACGGGTCAAAGGCTAATGCAACAAATCCACGTTCTGCCATTTGGTTAGCATATAATCCCGATGATTGTTCTTTTACTGCTCCGAAAGGTCCGCTAATGGCAAGTGCTGGCAAAGGCTCGTTGCTGTGGTTTTTCGGAATGTATAAATCGCCTGTTAATGTAATGCCGTAACGATTTTTAAAGGTTACTTTTTGGCGTGTTACTTTGTCGCTCAACTCAAATGTATAGTGTTCTGTTTGCTCTGTCTGTTTCATTTCTTCTTTTTGTTTATTTTGTTGGCAAGCCCCTAATGTTAGTAAAGCTGTTGCCATTAGTATAGATAATTTTTTCATTCTATTTCTGTTTAAATTAGTTTTTCAAACTCGCCAAATCAATTACAAAACGGTATTTTACATCGCCTTTTTCCAAACGCTCAAAAGCATTGTTGATTTGGTTTACTCCAATCAGTTCAATGTCTGCGGTAATGTTGTGTTCGGCACAAAAATTCAATACTTCCTGTGTTTCGGCAATGCCCCCGATGTTTGAACCCGAAAAACTTTTCCGCCCGTGTACGATATTGAAAGCACTAATTTCAAGTTGTTCGGCAGGCAATCCCACCATTACCAATGAACCGTCTGTTTTTAGTAAACTGATATACGCATTGATGTCGTGTTTTGCTGAAACGGTATCTAAAATCATATCTTGTTTAGGGCAGTTTTTCATTTGCTCGGTGTCTGTTGATAAAACAACATTGTCCGCACCTAAACGTTTTGCATCGTCTGCTTTTGCCTGTGATGTGGTATATACGGTTACATAAGCTCCCATTGCTTTGGCTATCTTAATTGCCATATGTCCTAAACCTCCAATGCCAATGATACCAATGTTTTTACCTGCTTCTGCTTTCCAATGTTTTAATGGGGAATAGACGGTAATACCTGCACAAAGTATAGGTGCAATGCTTGGTAAATCCAACGTTTCGGGAATATGGACTACATAATTTTCATTTACTACAATGCTTTCAGAAAATCCACCGTAGGTAACGCCTCCGTGTTTTTTGTCAATGGCATTAAATACAACCGTCCAACCGCTTTCACAATATTGTTCTTCGCCCTCGTGGCAATGGTCGCACTCTCGGCAACTATCTACGATACAACCCACACCTGCCAAATCGCCAACTTTGAATTTTGTAACACTTTCGCCAACGTTGGTAATTCTGCCTACAATTTCGTGTCCTGGAACAATCGGGTAAAATGTACCGCCCCAATCGTTGTGTACTGCGTGTAAATCGGAATGACAGATACCACAATATAAAATTTCTATCTGTACATCATTGGGCAATATTTCACGTCTTTGGATATGTAGTTTTTCCAATGGTGCTGTGGCTGATTGTGTGCCAAATGCTTTGGTGTTATTTGTGTTCATTGTTTCTTGTGTTTAATCGGGTTATGAAATACTGATACCTCCGTCCACTGAAATAGGCTGACCTATAACGTAGCTCGATGCAGGACTAAAAAGCCACAATACTACTTCTGCCACTTCGCTTGCTTTACCAAATCGTTTAATCGGTGCCCACTCTTTTGTAGCTTCAACAGGCAGGTCGCCTACTTTAATCATATCTTCTACCATTGGGGTTTCTATTGTGCCTGGACAAACTGCATTGATGCGAATACCTTTTGGGGCGTATTCCATAGCTGTGGATTTTGTTAAGCCTAATACACCGTGTTTTGTTGCTATGTAGGCAGAGCGTCCGTGTCCACCGATTAAACCACCGATAGACGAATTGTTTACGATTGCTCCGCTTCCTTGCTTACGCATTTGCAGAAGTTCGTATTTCATACACAACCAAACGCCTTTCAGATTGATGTTTAATACACGGTCAAAATCTTCTTCGGTAATGTCTGCCGTGTCGGTATCTCTTAATTGTATTCCTGCATTGTTGAAAGCTGTATCTAATCTGCCGTAGGTTGCTACTGTTGTATCTATTGCTGTTTTTACATCTTCTGCTTTGGAAACATCACATTTTACCGCAATAGCTTCCCCGCCTTTTGCTTTTATTCTGTCGGCTACTTCCTGTGCTGTTTTTAAATCAACATCGGCAACTACTACTTTTGCCCCTCGTTCGCCTGCTAAAATGGCTGTCGCTTCGCCCATTCCTTTTGCTCCGCCTGTTATAAATACTACTTTATTTTCCATATTATTAGATTTTTTTATTGTTGTTTAATGTTGTTGTATTCTTCATCTGTAACACGTTCCGACCAATCCGCCAAACCTTTTTCAGTATTGGGCAGTATATAAATCTGTGTTACGCTACTGTCTTTTGATGCTCCGTGCCAATGCAATACATTAGGCGGACATTTTACTACATCGCCTTTTCTAACTATTTGTATGGGTTCGCCTTTTATTTGATGATAGCCCACACCGTCCAAAACAATTATAATTTGTCCGCTTGGGTGCGAATGCCAAACATTGCGTGAACCTGCTTCAAATTCTTCAACGCCTACGGCAGTTGTATAAATGCTGTCTTCTTCAAACAGTTTATTATGCCACGCCTTGCCTGTAATAAGGTCTGCGGATAATTGTTCGCCTCTTTTAAAAATGGGTTCTTTATTTTGTTCGTTCATTTTGTCGTGATTTTGATTGTTGCTACAAGCGGTAAATAAGAGTATAGCACTTGCCAACAGTATTTTTGATATTGGTTTCATTATTATTTTTCTAATTCAAATGTTACCGTAACAGAGCCACTAACCGTAAAATGTTCTATTCCGCTTGTGATTTTACCTACTGAAATTAAGCCGTTGGAATAACCAAAGTCTTTATAAAATAGGGCTATGTTTCCCCAAGGGGCATACAAAGTAATGTCGCCAACGGACGGGTCAAATCCTTTGGGTGCGTCTTTGGTTGATAGTTTTCGGGACGGATAAAATATTTTTTCCGTGTTGGAATAGTCGTCCATTTTTACGGTAAGCGGTAGCAATGTTGCAAAATCCCTGCCTGTGGGATTGTCGTATAAAACAGCCGTAGCGGTTTTGTTTCCTATGGTTATTTTGAGTTTCATTGTGTCTTGTTTTGGTGTGTTGTTTTCCTCTTTGGGTGTATGTTCTTCTTTGTCCGCATTACAGGCGTATAATTGTGTACAGCCTAAAATGAGTATGATTGTGTAAAGTATCTTTTTCATATTATCCTATGGTTTTAATGATTTTCGCAGGAATACCGCCTACAATTACGTTATCGGGAACGTCTTTTGATACTACCGCACCCGATGCTACTACCGCGTTTTCGCCAATGGTAACGCCTTGTAATATGGTTGCTCCTGCACCAATCCAAGCATTTTTTTTGATGTGGATAGGCTTTGGTACTAATGCGTGTCTGGTTTCGGGTTCTAATGGGTGTCCCTCTGATAATAAGCTGACTTTCGGGGCTATCAATACATTATCTTCTATGGTAATACCTCCCAAGTCAAGGAAAACACAATCAAAGTTTATAAATACGTTTTTGCCTATTTTGATGTTCTTTCCGTAGTTGAGGTATAGCGGTGTAAATACGGCAACGCTTTCGTCTATTTCTGTACCTGTTATTTGGCTTAATAAACTTCTTACTTCGTTTGGTTCGGCTGTGCTGTTCATCTGCACAAGCAATTTTTTTGTGTTGTATGAAGCCTCACGCATTTTGTAGGCTTCGGGGTCGGTTGGTAAAATGGTTTCGCCATTGCGTAACCGTTCAAAAATATCTGTTGTCTGCATTGTATTACTTTTTACAATGCAAAGTTAAAGACAAAGCCTTACAACAGTTTTGTTATAAGGCTCAAATTACTTTTCTGTAAAGCTCAATTTTTTCTGTTAGATGCTAATCCCGTTTCAAAACTTCTCTTACTTCAATGTTTCCACCTACTTGGTCAAAAATCGGATTGCCTTTTGCCATTTCTACTGCTTCATCAATAGTATCGGCTTTTACTACAACGTAACCGCTAACAAATTCTTTGATTTCGGTGTAAACTCCGTCTGTTACTTCGTTGTTGGGTTTTACGGTTTTTGCACTTCCTGCAAATGGCAAAAGCGTGTTGCCTTTGTCCACCAATTTGTTTTGTGAAGCAATACCTGCCAACCAATTCATACGTTCCTGCATTTGTTCAGGTGTTGGTCTGAAATCGGAAATGTCTTTTAATCTGAAAATTAATGCAAATTCTTTCATTGTCTATAAAATTTAATTGTTTCATACAAGACAATTCCAAATTGCTGAACGTGACAGAACTTAGAGAAAATTTTAGATTTTTATCAGTTTGTCGGGGTCAACGACAGAAAAAATACTTGTGATTTTCCCGTCTGAGTTTAGCTCAAATATCTGACAGTTTATCAGGGTTGTACCTTTGTAAAACAGTAATGCAGATTGATGATTTATTTCTTCGATTTTTATTACAAGGTCTTTTTGATAGTATTCAAAAATATGGGTCATCAATTTAATTGTATCATCAATTCCCGAAGTTAATTCAGCGATAACCTGTAATTTATTTCCTGCATCTGCCAAAACCTGCACTTCGTCAGACAATATTTGCTCCAAAGTTTTGACATCGCCTTTACGGATTGTTTCTACATATTTCTCTAAATATTTTCTGTTTTTTGCTGACGAAGTTGCAATGTCGGGTTTACGCAATTTCAGTTTCTTCTTGGCTCTTGTGAGTAGTTGCCTTGAATTTTCTACGGAAATATCTAATATTTCAGCTATCTCATCGTGTTCGTAATCAAACGCTTCTTTTAGCAAAAAAACAGCTCTTTCTTTTGTGTTCAACGTATCGAGCAAAACAAGCATTGAATAGTTAAGTATCTCGTCTAATTCAATTTTGTTTTCGCCTTGATTGGTAACGATTGGTTCGGGCAATGTGATTTTTTGTTGCCTTTCTCTGTCGTTTTTCTTTTTAAGATTTATGGATTGGTTAATTACCGCTTTTATCAGATACGCATTTTGATTGGAAATTGAACTAACATCTTTTTCATTGAACTTTATCAAAACATCTTGAATAACGTCTTGGCTGTCGTCAATATTTCCCAAAATGTTGTAAGCATAAGGAAATAGTTTTTTGTTCAATAATTTCAAATCGTCCATTTTTTGATTTTATAAGTTAGACAATTTCAAAGGTAATAATGTGACAGATTTTGAGAAAATTTACACTTCTGTCGGTGGTATTCCGTATTGCTTTTTAAATGCAGTAGAAAAGTGGGAAAGATTTTTAAATCCGACTTCCGTACAAACGTCCTGTACTTTTTTGTTTTCTTCTTTCAGCTTTATGTAAGCCATTTCCAAACGCTTTTTTATCAGCCATTTTTGTGGTGTAAGGTTGCTTATTTTTTTGAAATCCCTTTTAAATGTTGCCAAGCTCCGTCCTGTAAATGATGCAATTTGTTCCATTGAAAGGTCGTCCATATAATTGTCATTCAAGAAATCCAAAAGGTCGATTTTCCACGGTTCGGCAAAGTCGAACAGTATCGGGTAAAGTATTTCATTATTATTCAGCAAGGCATAAATTCCCTCCAATAATTTCAGATGAATAACGCCCTCCGTTGGTTTTACGTTGCTGTCAAAATACGGTGTAAGCGACTGAAACAAACTTTCTATATCAGGTGTTTTGTTTAGTTTGAAAACGTTTTTGTCGGAAATTTTTATGTCTTTCGGAATTTCCGATTTGTTCATTTTGCTGTAAAACTCACGTAATACATTACGCTGAAATACAAGTGAAATTCCTTTGTACAGTTCCTTGCCCTTGCTGTTCTTGTACATTGTCAATCTGTGGTCACGTCTGATAAAGGCACATTCGCCTGCTTTTATGGTTATTCGTTTATTTCTGTCCTCTATTACCTGTTCGCCCGAATACAGGTATAATAAAACGTGTTCGGGTTTGGAGTGAACGCAATGTGTACCGCTTTCGGAAAAACACGAAAGGAATATATCTGAATAGCTTATGGTCTGAAAGGCATTGTCTTGTTGCTCTGCCATAATTTATTTTGTTATGGTATTCAATGCAAATGTAGAAATTTTGTTTCTGTTTTAGTTTGCTGTAAGGTTCAAATTATTTTTCTGTAAAGCTCAATGTGTAGAGAAGTATTCGGCAACTGAACGCCAAATGCTACCTCTGATTGCAACATTGGGAAGTCCTGTATAAGTACCTTATACATTTGAAGTCTAAATTGATTAGAATATGGAAATAACGGTTTTAGACATTCAGATTTTGAAAGCATTGCACAAGGAAGTAAAGGAAGTTTCCAATCTGATTGCGGAAATGACTGCACCCTACAAAGCATTGCAACAGGCAACGAAATGGCTCGACCAACAGGAAGCCTGCCAACTGCTGAACATTAGCAAACGCACCTTACAAACGTACAGGGCAAAGGGTATTCTTGGGGCAACGCAAATCAATCGGAAAACCTATTTCAGATTATCCGAAGTGGAGTTACTAATGCAGGGAGAGCGACCATTAAAAAAGCAAAAGAAATGAAACAGATTGGAAATTCAAACGAGGATATGCTTGCCCTGCTCGAAGCTGTGGTAGGTATCAAAAACGAACTGCTGTATATCAGGGAATATTTCCACCCTCTATTGCAGGGAGAAATCTACCTGACAGGCGAACAGGTCTGTGAGATGTTGCATATCAGTAAACGGACATTGCAACAGTACAGAGATGACGGACTGATACCGTTTATCAAGCTCGAACGGAAAATACTTTTCCGTGAAAGCGATATTCGCAAGGTGTTGGAAGATAACTATCAAGGGTAGCTGATTAAATCAGACGATAGAGGTTAATTATTGTCTATTTCTGATAGTTTATTTCTGTAAAAGTCAGCGATATATAAGACAAGCTCAGCAAAGCCAAGAAGTGTAGATATACCCATTGCTAAGCTGATTGTCAATAAAACATAACTATCAAAATTATATGTAATTAAGGATACAGCGAATAGGAGTACTACCGAAATAATTAAAATTATTAGTTGTTTATATATGCTATTGATTAAAGCAAAACTCGTCCAAATCCCTACAACTGTCAAATTTATATTGTTAGAATATTGTTCTGTTTTGCCTACTATGTAAAGTATTTCTCTGTTGAATACAGGGTCAATTTTTATTTTGTCCTTTATTATTTTTTCAAGGTCATCGTGGCTATCTTTGAGATTATTATTTGGGAAATCATCTATTGTCACATTTTCAAGTCGACCAATAATAGCTCCCAAATGTCTTGCTAAATAATTTAACTCATCTGGCATATTTACGAATTTAGCGACAAGTTCGTCAACTGTTTTTTGGTATTCCAAAAACCATTGTATTTTAAGTGTTTCTTTTGATTGAAATGAGAAAAACAGAAAGCTGATAAGAAAACCAAGTAATATTCCACTTAATTGTGCAAATAGTGTAAGTAAATCAGTAAACTGTTTCTTGTCAAGATTAATAGTTAATCTAAAATAGTATAAACAAACACCACTAATAAGAGCAACAACAATAATAATCATTGTCTGTAGAAGGGGTTTGAGTAGAAATTGTCTAAGTAATGATTTCATTAGATTATGTATTGTGAGTTAAATATTCATAATTAAACTATCTTAAGAAATCACTCATTTTTGATGTACTACCTTTTTCTATAAGTTTCTTTTCTTCCAATTCTGAATAACAGTTTACTAAAGCCTGTTTCATTTTATCCATATCTTGTTTCCAAACTGGTTTTAAATGCTTAATCCATATTTCTAAAGTTTCTTCCGTATTGAAAGTATTATTGATGTTTAACTTTGCAATTTCTAAAATTGATAGTGCAATGTCTTTATTTGCTACCTTACTTGGAATTGACATTTTTCCTTTACTAAAGACGTCTGAATAGAAGCATAATTGTTTTAAGTTATCAAGCAATTGAAAATGAGTTGAATTTTCATTTACAACTTTTTTCATATCCTCTAACTTTTTAGCTCCTTTAAAGATTAATTCGGGAACTATCCACATTGAATTTTTATCTTGGTGTCTTCTATAAGATTTCCATAATTTAGAGATTTCTTTTGGGTCATCTTCTAACAAGATGTGTCTTATAATAGATGGTTTCCCACTTTCTTCAATAGATAAAATTGCTAAAGAGATAGCTCGTGCGTATTTTTCATTATCATACAATAATTTTGCATCGTTATAAAGTGACGTTGCATTTTCAATTGCACCATTTGTGACTTCCACAGCTAACTTTATGGATATTTTTTGGGTAAACTGACGGTCTTTCATTCTAAATATATTATGTATGTAATTTTGCAAAGAACTGAAAATCTAAGCTAAAACTTCGATTTACCCAATAATATTTCCATTTGACTAAGTTACAAAAAAAGCCAATGCTATCTGCATTGGCTTTTTTTAATCACTCTATTGGTTTCAGAGTTGCGAAACAAAAGAGCGTTCCAAACCTTTAAACCTGTGAGATACCTTTTGCATATCCTTACCAACTTTCTCGTTGAGTATCTTGGCGTAAATCTGCGTTGTGGCAATATTCTTATGCCCTAACATTTTGCTCAAACTTTCGAGTGGAACGCCCTCGCTCAAAAACAGCGTGGCAAACGTATGGCGAGCCAAATGAAAGGTTACTTTCTTTTCTTTCAGGCAGTCGATTTGTTCAGATATTCTTCTCAAACAATCATTGCAGATAGTGTTTGAAGGAACAGGAAAAACCCTGCCGTCCTTTGACAATCCTGCATACTTTTCGATAATCATTTTGGGAATATCCAAAAGCATTACATTGGACGATGTTGCTGTTTTTCTCCTGCGGACGATAATCCATTGATTGCCGTCAAAAAACTCCTGAAGATTGCTGTTTTTCAATCCTTTTATATCCGAATACGAAAGCCCTGTGAAACAACTGAAAACAAACAGGTCTTTTACCAATTCGTCTTTCTTCTTTTCGCAGTTGAACGCTACAAGCTGTTCCAACTCGTTCCGTAACAGATAACCTCTGTCTTTGTCCTTTTTGGTATTCTTGTACTCGCTGAACGGATTAAACGCAAGGTGCTTTCTACTCATCGCCAATCGGCAAAGCGTGGTAAAACCAATCATATACAGCCAAATGGTGTTGTGGGTTAAGCTCTGGTCATCACGCAGGTAGTAATCAAAGTCCTGCACAAAATCAGGGGTAAGGTCGTTAAACGATACATCGGAATAACCGTATTTTGCAAGGGCAAAATTCCGCAGGTGCTTTAAAAGCGTTTTGTACTTCCTGCGTGTTCCGATAACCCGAAGTCCGCTATCAACCTTTTTTTCATAGTCTGACAGGAATTGTTCGTAGAATTTGAAAAAGGTCAGTTCTCCGCTTTCCATACCGAGAAAGGCATTTTTGAGTTTCGCACTGTTTACCGTTCCCTCGTTCTTTAAGATTTTGGAATAGCATTCCTCCATACCCAGACGGATTTTGTCAATTTTGCTGTTTGTGTCTTGGGCTTCTCGGCTCTTGCCTAAGACCCTGCCGTACTTCAAATCCCAATTTGTTGCGGAAATATCCAGCTTGGTGCTGAATGCGGATTGCTTACCGTTTACGGTAACTCTGCACATAATCGCAATCTTTCCGTTTTTCTTCGGGGCATTCTTTTTAAGGTAGAAAAGAACCTTAAACGTTGATTTTTTTGTCGTTTCCATACTCACAATTCTTAATGATAAAATTAAACCTATGTGAGCTACGGAACAATATGAAAAACTATGCAGAAAGCTGAAATACAGCATTTTAAGGATGTTGTTTTCTGTTTTCAAAAGTAACGTTTTAGTAACCTTACTTTTGCCAAACCTCGCTTTTTACTGCTTTTTACCTCATTACCAAAAAATCGAAAAACGGCTGTAAAGCCTTTATTTACAACCGTTTTACCTGTTTATAATCTTTGATGTATTTTTACTGAAAATTTATTTTACAAACTCCATAACGGTAGATGTAATATACTGAATCTGTTCCTCATCAAGTTCTGTATGCATCGGCAATGCAATCACCTCTTCCACGAGCAGGTTTGTTACAGGAAAATCAGCATCCTGGTATCTGCTGTCTTCATAAGCTTTTTGTTTATGCAGAGGTATCGGGTAATAGATGGCACACGGTATTCCCTTTTCCTGCAGGTGGGTAAGCAAACCGTTTCTTTTACCGTTTGTTATACGAATTACATATTGATGGAATACATGGTCATTTACCTTATCATCAAAAAAAGGTGTTATGATATTTGCGTTTGATTCAAATGCATCATTATACTTACGCGCAGCCATTCTACGTGCTTTGTTATAAGAGTCAAGCAATGGCAGTTTGGTATTCAGAACCACGGCCTGTATGCTGTCTAGGCGTGAATTTACTCCAATAACATCGTGGTGATAGCGTTCATACATCCCGTGATTTACAATACCCCTTATAATATGCGCAAGGGCATCATCATTCGTAAATATAGCACCTCCGTCACCATAACAGCCTAAATTTTTAGAAGGAAAAAATGAAGTTGCCCCTACATGACCTATCGTTCCTACTTTTTTCTGCATTCCGTTCTCTGAAGTATAATCGGCACCTATTGCCTGCGCATTATCTTCAATCACAAACAGTTGATGTTCTTCTGCAAGAGCCATTATGGCATCCATATTAGCTGCACGTCCAAACAAATGTACCGGAACAATGGCTTTGGTTTTAGGCGTAATTGCCTTTTTAATGGCTTCGATGGAAATATTCATCGTATCTTCTTCCACATCCACCAGCACAGGCGTTATCCCCAGAAGTCCCACAACTTCCACGGTGGCCGCAAAAGTGAAGTCTGCCGTAATAACTTCATCACCCTGCTTCAGCCCCAGTGCCATCATGGCTATCTGAAGAGCATCTGTACCGTTGGCACAAGGAATAACGTGCTTCACCCCTAAATACTGTTCCAGTTTTTCCTGAAACTCATGAACTTTCGGTCCGTTGATATAAGCTGTCTGATCCAGTACTTCCTGAATACCTGTATTTATTTCATTTTTTATGTGTTCGTATTGACTCTTAAGGTCAACCATGTGAAGTTTTTTCATTGCGTTAAATAATGCATTATGATGGGCAAATGTACTAAAATTAGTTCTTAAATATTACTTTTAGGACGCCTACTTTTGGTCTCAAACTAATTTGTATTTTTGCAGTAAGAATCATTGTTTATGAATTTTTTATATCAGATCGGAATACAGCTCGCATCGTTTTTACTCCCTGTAACAGGCCTGTTCAGCGCTAAAATGAAACTGTTTGTAGAAGGAAGAAAAAACGTTTTCTCTGTATTAGAAGAAAAAATAAACAAAGACGACCAATGGATATGGATGCACGTTGCGTCTCTCGGGGAATACGAACAGGGACTTCCCGTAATGGAACAGCTTAAACAGCAACATCCGGAATATAAAATTGTTCTGACTTTTTTTTCTCCTTCCGGATTTGAGGTACGGAAAAACAATAAAATAGCAGATGTTACGCTGTACTTACCACTTGATACACGAAAAAACGCAAGAAGGTTTCTCCATCTCGTAAATCCCGTGATGGCTTTCTTTATTAAATATGAATTCTGGCCCAATTATCTCAACGAGCTTGGAAAAAGAAAAATCCCTACCTACCTGGTATCGGGAATTTTCCGTCCTTCACAGTTGTTTTTTAAACCATATGGTAACTTTTACCGGAATGCCCTGAAATCATTCAGCCGCTTTTTTGTACAGAACGAAGACTCCCTGAAATTATTACAATCAATAGGTTTCACCAACATAACCGTGAATGGTGATACGCGTTTCGACCGTGTGGCACAAATTGTGGAACGGGTACAGCCCCTGGATTTTATCGAGAAGTTTCGAGAAGGCATGTTCACAATCGTTATAGGAAGTTCGTGGCCCGAGGATGAGGAAATCTACCTTCCTGTACTTAACAAAAGTTCCGGCATAAAATGGATCATTGCCCCCCACAACATAAAAACCGGGGAGGTAACGGCACTGCGCAATAAAATCAGCCGAAAGACCGTATTGTTCAGCAATAGGGAAAATGAGGATGTTGCAGATGCCGATGTCTTCATCATTGATACCATAGGGATTCTTACCAGTATCTATGCCTATGCCGATATTGCCTACGTAGGTGGCGGATTTAAAACAGGCCTTCACAACATACTGGAGCCGGCGACTTTCGGTATCCCCGTGATTATTGGCCCGGAATATGGGAAATTCCAGGAAGCAAAAGACCTCGTGGCGCTTGGCAGCTGTCTTGTAGTACATAATACCAACGAACTTTCAAAGGTGCTGCTGCAACTCGAAGATACCGGCTACCGTAAGGAATTAGGTATGAGAAACAAGCATTTCGTACTGCAGAATAAAAATGCAACCCAGGTGGTCATGCAATATGTCTTTACTACGCAGAAAACAACATCAGAAAAATAAAAGTTGAAACTTATGATAAAATTTGAATTACTCACAGAAAGGGAAATAAGGGAAACAGTCGGACTTATGGTTCATTTCTATGCCATCGACGGTTACCCCATCAATCCGGAAAAGACTGAAGTTCTTTTTAAAAACTTCATCGAAAACCCGCAGCTGGGCAGTTGCTTTCTTATAAAGAGCGAAAGCCATGTATGCGGTTATGTACTTCTCATCCGGTTTTTCAGTTTTGAAATGGGCGGATACGTACTGCTGCTCGACGAATTATACATCAGTCCTGAATTTCAGGGAAAAGGAATCGGCAAAGCAGCGATGGCTTTTATTAAGGAATATGCCAGAGAAAACGACTTCAAAAAAATCGTTTTGGAGGTGGAACCCCATAACAGCAATGCAATTCGCCTTTATGAAAAAGAACAGTTCAGAAAGCACAAACGCGATTTAATGCTTTTTCCTTAATTCCGGATCCATGACAAACAACAGCAGGAATCCGGCAATATAGCAAAGGATATCTGCCCATGAAAAGGAAGTGCCCAGCTTTGGTCGCGAAGCCCCAGAAACGAAATAAGTCCGGCATACTGCCCATATTCCACAACAAAAGCAAAAAGCAGGGAAAAAAGTGCTGCATAAACAGGTTTAAAGGACAAGAAAGTCCTTATAAAATAATAAACAAAGGCAACAGCTATAACATCTCCAACATAAGGCCGTATAAAGGCATCGTGTACAAAAAGCGCTATAAAAACCTCTACGATGAAAACGGCCAGCATCTTCATAAAATGGCCCGTATGGAATCTCAGATTCTTCATAATCGGCAGTAAACAAGCCAAACTTAAGTAAATTGTTTTAAAATTCGTATCTTGGGCACTCAATTTTCACTCTTTTAATAAATCTAAAAAATGAAAAAATTACTGAGAGCATTCGTATTGTTCGTCTCATTTCCCATTTTCGCACAACAGGGCGGAATGTGGGTACCTTCCCTATTGAAGGGAATGAACGAAACAGAAATGAAAAGCTTAGGAATGAAAATGTCGGTAACCGACATTTATGATGTGAACAATTCAAGTTTAAAAGATGCTGTACCGCAGTTTAACGGAGGATGTACCGCAGAGGTTATTTCTTCAAAGGGACTGCTTCTTACGAACCACCATTGCGGTTACGGAGAAATCCAGTCGCATTCCACAGTGGAGCACGATTACCTGCAAAACGGCTTCTGGGCAAAATCATACGATGAAGAATTGCCCAATCCGGACCTGGAAGTAACATTTATTGTAAGCATACACGATGTTACCAAAACCATCCTCAACGGAGTGGCAGGTTTAACATCTGAAGCCGATAAAAAGGCCAAAATCCAAAGCAATATCAGCGAACTCCAGAAATCATACAAACGCGAAAGCTGGCAAAATGTTATGATCCGCACGTTTTTTGAAGGAAACCAGTACATGCTTTTTGTAACGGAATCTTTTGAGGATGTTCGTCTTGTTGGAGCTCCGCCTTCCTCTATCGGAAAATTCGGATCGGATACAGACAACTGGGTATGGCCGCGTCATACGGGTGATTTTTCACTGTTCCGCATTTATGCCGATAAAAACAACAGGCCTGCAAAATATTCAAAGGATAATGTGCCATATACCCCGAAACATTATTTCCCTATCTCTTTAGGTGGTATTGAACAGCACGATTTTACCATGGTTTACGGTTATCCGGGCAGAACACAGGAATACCTTCCTTCTTTTGCCGTTGAACAGATTATCAATGACCTGAATCCGGCAAAAATTGAAATCCGTGACAAAGCGCTAAAAGTTGCCGACGGCTTTATGCGTCAGGATCAGGCCATAAAAATCCAGTACGCTTCCAAATATGCGGGTATTGCCAATTACTGGAAAAAATGGATCGGGGAAAGCCAGGGATTAAAAAAGACCAATGCAGTTGCCCTGAAAAAGGCGTTTGAACAAGATTTTACACAACGCCTTGTGAAAGCCAACAAGCAGGCGGAATACGGAGATTTACTTTCTCGATTTGAGAAACTTTACAAAGACATCACCCCGTATGCGCTGGCCCGTGATTATTTTCAGGAAGTAACGCTTCGGAATAACGAACTTTTATCGGTAGGCTTCCGCCTTTACCAATTGGAAAATGCCTTCTCTAAAGTGGGGGAACAAGGGTTTAACGACCGCAAAGAAAATCTTATAAAAGGACTTGAATCTTTATATAAAGACTTCAATAAGGATGTAGACCACGGTATATTCGAGGCAACAGTTAGATTGTACGGAACCAAAGCCCCGGCGGATCTTACTCCGGCATCAATAAAAAATAAGGATTACACCGCTCTTGGTAACGAGATTTATTCCAAATCTTCCCTGACTTCATATGAAGGGGTAAAAAAGCTGCTCAACGGCAAAGCGGAAGATGTTATTAAAAATATGCAAAAGGATCCGGGGTATATGCTTGCAAAAGATCTCGCAAACAACTATTTCTCAAATATAGCCCCTGCTTATGACAAGATGGCTCTGGAACTCGAAGGGTTACAGCGCACGTATATGAAAGGACAGCTTGAGCTGTTCCCGGATGCAAGAATCTTCCCCGATGCCAATTCCACTTTACGTGTTACCTACGGGAAAGTAAATGGCTATGAGCCAAACGATGCGGTGACCTATAATTATGTCACCTATCTGGATGGAGTTATGGAAAAATACGTACCGGGCGACTATGAATTCGACGTACCTCAAAAACTTATCGATCTTTACAACAACAAGGACTTTGGGGCGTATGCTGATAAAAACGGTAAATTACCTGTTAACTTCATCGCAACCAACCACACAACGGGCGGAAATTCCGGTTCCCCGGCCATAGATGCCAACGGGAACCTTATCGGTCTTAATTTCGACAGGGTCTGGGAAGGAACCATGAGCGACATTCATTACGACCCGTCAATCTGCCGCAACATTATGGTCGATACCCGTTACATTCTGTTCATAATTGATAAATATGCAAATGCCCGACACCTTATCGACGAATTAAAAATAGTAAATCCCAAAGAAAAGAAGAAATCAAAACGTTAACATTCAGCGTTTTAAACCCTGAAAATATTTTTAAAAAAAAATCACAAAAAAATATTGACGTATCAAAAAATTCATATCTTTGTACAGAATTAATAATTAACTTTTATAATTAAAAAAATGAAAAAATTAGCATTATCATTAGTATTAGTAGCTTCTGTTGCTTTCGTATCTTGTAAAGACACAGCTAAAGAAACTACAGTTGAAGAAACTACAGTTGAAACTACAACTCCAGAAGCTCCAGTTGAAGAAACTACAACTCCTGCTGTTGAAGAAACTACAACTACTACAGAGACTACAACTGAGACTCCTGCTACTGAAACTACTACTACAGAAACTACTACTGAAGCTCCTGCTACAACTAAGTAATTTCTTATCAAATAGAAGTATCATAAAAGCCTTGCATTTGCAAGGCTTCTTTTTTGGAAGAAAAATAAAAGGATGTCGGTAAGACATCCTTTTATTTTTAGTTTACTGTAGTAGGGTTTAAAGGGATTGCCAAATCCTGCTTGATAAACTCTCCACCGATCATCGGAATAAACAAGCGGTTGTATTTATGACCTTCTGTTTTGGAATGTAAAACACCACGAGTCGTGTTCATTGTAAACATTGCCAATTCCTGTAACAGGCCTTTAGGCAGCACCAACTGTTCTCCTTTTACGAAAAACTGCCATCCTGCAGGTTCAAACTCAAATTCGCAAGAAACAGCTATTTCCATAACTTCTTCCTTATCCAATAAAAACTTGAATTTAGAAATTGTTTTTACAAAGTGTTTTTCATTATTAACTCCAAATTGAAAATCGAAATTTAAATCTAAAGTCCCGTTTTCCTGATCTACATCGTTCTGTTTAAATTCCTCGGTTGTAATATTAATTAATCTGAAATTAATATTTACTGGTTGCTCACTCATAGTATATAATAATATTAAATATTCATTTCTAACAATTGCTCCATATAGGAACGGTCATTCGACAGGCGCGGTATCTTATTCTGCCCTCCCAGTTTATCCTTCTTACTTAGCCAGTAATGAAACAAATTAGGCTGGGCGGTATTCAGAACCAGTGGATTCAACGTCATGTTGTTATAACGCTTGGCTTCATAATCGGAATTGAGTGCCTGGATGTTTTCGTCAAGCCTTTTGGAAAAAGCTGTAAGATCATCCGGGTTTTTACGGAACTCGATTATCCATTCATGTGCTCCTTTTTCTTTTTCTTTCATAAAAACGGGAGCCACGGTGTATTCCACAACATCCACACCAAATTCTTCAGCCGTTTTAGCCAGTGCTTTATCGGTATTCTCAATCATGAGTTCTTCACCGAACACGTTTATATAATGTTTCGTCCTGCCAGTAATCCGTATCCTGTAAGGGTTAACAGAAGTAAAACGAACGGTATCACCTATCAAATAACGCCAGAGTCCAGAATTCGTTGTGATGACCAAAGCGTAATTCTTTCCTGGCTGAACTTCGGCTAAAGATACTGTTTTTTGGTCTGATGTTCCAAAAGTATCCATAGGAATAAACTCATAAAAAATACCATAATCGAGCATCAGCAGCATATCGTCTGCATCATTGCGGTCCTGTATGGCAAAAAAACCTTCCGAGGCATTATAATTTTCATAAAAACGATAGCCCTCTTTAGGGAATATTTTTTTATACTGTTCCCTGTAAGGTTCAAAACTGATTCCGCCGTGAAAATACACTTCTGCATTGGGCCACACATCCAGCAGGTGGTCCTTACCTGTATCCTGGAGCACATTATTGAGCAAAACCAAAAGCCAGGAAGGAACTCCTACAAGGCTGGTAACGTTTTCATTTTTGGTTTCCCTGACAATGGCCTTCATTTTTTCGGTCCATTCGTTCATCAGCGAAACCTTATTACTCGGTGTGGAACTGAATTCTGCCCAGAACGGAAGGTTATCAATAAGAATGGCAGACAAATCGCCGAAAATGGTATTGTTGTCTTCATAAAGCTGTTTGCTCCCTCCAAGCCGCAGGCTCTTTCCCGTAAACAACTGGGAATCCTCATTGTTGTTAAGGTACAGGCACAACATATCTTTTCCGGCTTTATAATGGCAGTTTTCCAGAGCATCCGTACTTACCGGGATAAATTTGCTCTTGGCATTGGTTGTACCGCTCGATTTGGCAAAAAACCGTATAGGTTCCGGCCAGAAAAGGTTTCCTTCTCCCTGTCTGCTGCGTTCAATCATCGGTTCAAGATCTTCGTAAGTTGAAACGGGAACCCGTTCTGCAAATTGCCGGTACGACAAAATGGACGAAAAATCATAGGTTTTACCTGTTTCCGTGTACTTGGATCGTTGAATCAAATTCAATAACAATTCGTTTTGTACGTCGTGCGGATATTTTATAAATAATTCAATCTGATGAATTCTCTTTTTTAATATCCACGAAACAATAGAGTTAATTATTGATAATGCCATGCGTTTTTAATTGAGCATCGATGCAAAGTATCATTGATTACTTTGTATTTTTACAGTTCATTCAAAAATAAAAAAAATCTGATGCAATACGAAGGAGTTTTAAATAAAATGCAAACTGAATTATCGGATCCCATACAGTATTACCTGGTCTTTCAGAATGCATTCATCCACATGAATCAACTCATCGGTAAAGAAATAGAAATCCGTCATACAGGCTATCAGTGCCTTAACTGCGGAAAGGAAAAGAAAATCTTCCGTCAGGGATTCTGCTATGACTGTTTTATGTCGAGTGCTTCGGTGGGCGACTGGATCATGCGGCCGGAATTAAGCACTGCCCACCTCGATATTGAAGACCGTGACCTAGTGTATGAGAAAAAAATACAATTGCAGCCTCATATTGTATACCTGGCCGTAGCAAGCGACCTTAAAATAGGTGTAACACGTAAAACCCAGGTACCCACCAGATGGATCGACCAGGGAGCCTCGTTTGCCATACCCGTACTCGAAGTTCCGAACAGGTACCTGGCCGGTATAACGGAAGTTGCCTTAAAAAGCCGCTATACAGACAAGACCAACTGGCGCAAAATGCTGCAGAATGAAATTCTTTCCGTAGATCTTGACGAGGCGGTAAAAGGCACGGCTTCCTATCTGCCTAACGAATCCATGCCGTTTTTCGAACAGACCCGCCGCGAAATACTGCAACTTCATTACCCGGTGGAAAAATATCCTGTTAAAATTAGCAGCCTTAACCTGGATAAGTCACCTTACTACAAAGGCAGGCTTACAGGCATAAAAGGGCAGTACCTTATCTTTGAAGACGGAACCGTTTTTAATATCCGTTCATATGAAGGCTATAAAATTATTTTGACCCTGTTTTAATTTTGATTATATTTAATCAATTCAAAATTAAAATGTTATGGGAATTGTAAAAGTAATTGAAGTAATCGCTCATTCTGAAGTAAGTTTTGACGATGCTGTTAAACAGGCTGTGGCCGAGGCATCAAAATCTGTCAGAAACATCGACTCTGTTTACGTGAAGGATATGAAATGCCATGTAAAGGATGGCGAAATTTCTACTTACGGTGTCATCTGTAAAGTTTCATTCAGAGTAGACTGATCAATAAAAAAAATCCCCCGGCTGTTCGCCGGGGGATTTTTTTTAAGTAAACATTAAATTATCTGATGTTCAGATGGTACGGCATCATAGCCTGAACCCCTTCTGTTTCTTTAAGGTAGTTCATCCGCTTTAACAGTTCGTAGTTTTCAACACCAATTTCCTCTTTTATAGCATCCTGCTTCACACTTGAAACAGACATTCCGAAAAATCTGCGGATCAGATCCCCGAATTCTATTTTGTATTCCGGATATAAAGACACCTTATAATTATCGGTTTTTGCAATTTTGGCCGCATACGAAATAGCTGCATCCAGGCTTCCAAGTTCGTCAACCAGTCCAAGCTGTTTGGCCATGGTTCCGGTCCACACACGTCCCTGTGCAATTTCATCTACTTTTTCTTTCGTCATATTGCGTCCTGCTGCGACACGCGAAACAAACACATCATAAATAATTTCAATACTCTCCGTCATAGTTTCCCTGTATTTCGGAGTCATTTCACGGAACGGGCTGTAACCGTCGGCATTCTCATGCGTTTTGACTTCCTCGGCGTTTACACCGAACTTATCGGCAACCTTTTTAAAGTTCGGCATCATTCCGAAAACACCTATTGATCCGGTAATTGTTCCAGGTTCTGCAAAAATCCGTGTCGCATTACACGCAATATAATAACCTCCCGAGGCTGCTACGTCTCCCATGGAAACCACAACCGGTTTTATTTTTTTTGTCAGTTCTATTTCGCGCCAGATAATGTCTGATGTTAAAGCGCTTCCTCCCGGAGAGTTTACGCGCAGTACCACTGCCTTTATATTGTCGTTCTTACGGGCTTCCTTAAGTGCTCTTCCGATAGACTTCTCACCTATTGTCGTTACATTTCCTTCTCCTCCGCGGATTTCACCCTGGGCAAAAATCAACGCTACCTGATCCTTAGCCGAAAAGTTAAGCGCTTTCAGGCTTGTGTCCTGCACATAATCAAGGATGTCGATTTCATTGATATCTTCATCATACTTAATCCCGAGAGCCTTTCTTATTCCGTTCTGATATTCGTCGATATAAGCAATTTTATCAATTAGTTTATTCTCTAAGGCCAGATTTGCATTACGCGCATTAAGGTTTGTTGCAATGTCATTGAGTACTGCAACGTTGATTTTACGGTTTTTGGAAATATCCCCGACAAAAGCTTCCCACATCGAGTTCAGCAGTACGGTAAGCTGTTCGCGGTTTTCATTGCTCATATGTTGTTGCAGGAACGGCTCAACAGCACTTTTGTATTTTCCGTGACGGATCACTTCCATCTGCACTCCTGTTTTATCCTGCAAATCCTTCATATAAAGAACTTCAGATGCCAGACCTTTAAAGTCAATAGACCCCATTGGGTTCATATAAACCGTGTCGGCCGCTGAAGCAAGGTAGTACTCGCTCTGCGAATAATAATCAGCATAAGCCACTACAAATTTTCCCGTTTTTTTGAACTCGTTTAATTTATCTACTATAGCCTTGCGCTGCGTAATTCCCAATGAGGTAAAATTATTCTCAATGGAAATACCTTTTATTTTATTATCAGTCTTTGCATAATCAATAGCCTGCAATACGTTTACAAGACCGTCGTGGTTGGTTTCTTTATAATCAAAATCCTCAATGTACATACTGCCGCCGTAATCATCAGTCACATTTTCCAGATCAAGTTTAATCACAGAATTGTTTTTGGTCGTGCTGGTCTTGGATGAAGATCCGGCCGATGCAATGATTCCGACAATTAATAAAATGAAAAATGACATCATACAAAATAGGATGATCCCTACTAAAGTTGCCAATACATTTTTTAAAAAATTCATTTTTATCCTTTTAATTTTACAAAGTTAGTATGAAGAGTGAAGAAAACGTTACATTCCGTATCAATATTTTCACAGGCGACATTTTAGCACTTTCAAGTATAACGAACAATACGTACTTTTGCCAGATGCAGGTATATAATAAAGTAGTTCTAGCCCTCGGAAGCAATCTGGGCAACCGGAAAGAATATCTACAGATGGCGGTCGATGCCATACACAAACGTATAGGTTTTGTTGCACAAACTTCTGCCGTATATGAAACCCCTTCCTGGGGTTTTGACAGTTTTCCTTTTTACAACATATGTATCTTCATCCATACCCCGCATGATGCCCAACATCTTTTAACGAAATTAAAAGAACTGGAAAAACAATTGGGAAGAACGGTAAAAACAACTGACGCCTATGCCGCAAGAACGGTCGATATTGACATTATCTATTTTAATGACTCAGTCATTGAAAGTGAAGCGCTGACCGTTCCCCATCCGCAAATGCAATACCGCAGCTTCGTACTGGTACCGCTTAACGACCTTACTTTTGAATGGAAACATCCGGTGCTGCATCAGTCAACAGAGGAACTTCTGGAAACCTGCACCGATGATTCAAAAATTGTGAAGGCAGATACTTTGTCACTTCCAAAAAACGAATACGCTTTAAAGCAATTGAATTTTCTTGCCATCGAAGGAAATATCGGTTCAGGAAAAACATCCCTCGCACAAAAAATCGCACAGGACTTTAACGCGCTTCCCATACTGGAACGTTTTGCCGACAATCCCTTTCTTCCTAAATTTTACGAAGATCAGGACAGATACGCCTTTCCCCTTGAAATGTCGTTTCTTGCTGACCGGTATTCGCAGTTGAATCAAAGTCTCGGACAATATGATTTATTCAATGATTTTGTCGTGGCCGATTATTATATTTACAAATCGCTTATTTTTGCACAGGTTACTTTAGATACGGACGAAGCAGCCTTGTACCGTACCATTTTCGATGTAATGTACAGGGAAAGCGCCAAACCCGACCTCTACGTTTATCTTTACCAGAATACCGAAAACCTTTTGAGGAATATCAGAAAGAGAGGGCGTGATTATGAAAGTAATATCCTGCCGGACTATTTAAATAAAATAGACCGCAGTTACAGCGAATTCATTAAATCACTGCCGCAGGAAAATGTACTTATTATCGATGTAACAGCTAAGGACTTTGTGACCAACCATGAAGATTATATACAGATATTAGAGAATATCCAATCCAAACTGAATTCCTGAAAAGATTATGTCTTTTTATTTATTGTAATTTACGGAAAAAATCCCAGATTACGATACCGCCGCTTACGGAAACATTCAGCGAATGTTTGGTTCCAAGTTGCGGGATTTCCACCACAGCATCACTTTGATCCACAACGTACTGACTGACTCCCTTCACTTCATTTCCGAAAACAAGGGCGTATTTCACATCGTGCCGGACTTCGAAATCGTTCAGCATTACGGCCCCTTCTGCCTGTTCCACTGAAATAATCTTAATATTTTCATTTTTCAGGCGGTGCACCAGATCTCCAACTTCCTTTGCATATTCCCAATCGACTGTTTCCGTAGCCCCGAGCGCTGTCTTATGAATTTCCTTATTTGGAGGTGTTGCCGTTATACCGCATAAATATATTTTTTCAATGAGAAAAGCATCTGCAGTCCTGAAAAAAGCCCCGATATTATGCAAACTCCTTACATCATCAAGCACAACTATTACAGGTGTTTTAACGGCCTCTTTAAATTCTTCTGTACTTTTACGGTTTAATTCGTCTAAAACTAATTTTTTCATATGGAAATTTTGAAACTGCTAAGATATCATTAAAAAGGGTTATGATTCAAACTTTAGATTTCGTAAATTAACAAAACCAATCTAAAATAGTAAAATATGCCTGTAGCAACGCTTCCCGGATATGACTGTCATTATCTTTTTGAAGATTTCGGAAAAAGCACAACCATTATGCTGGGAAATTCACTAGGATGTGATTTCAGAATGTGGGACGACAACATTCCCTTTTTATCGGCTCATTACAATATTTTAAGGTTTGACAAGCGCGGACACGGCGGCAGCACGTATACTCAGAATGAAGACGGCTTAAGCATCGCCGATCTTGCAGGAGACGTGCTGAATCTTATTGATTATCTGAATAAAGGGGAATTGAATTATTTTCCGCTTAACGGCCGGAACCTCGTTTTCTGCGGGCTGTCGATCAGCGGGCTTATCGGACAATGGCTCGGAATTCATCATCCCGAACGCTTTTCAAAACTCGTACTGTGCAGTACTGCGGCCAAAATAGGAACAAAGGATAGCTGGCAGCAACGCATTGAAACGGTACGATACAACGGTATTAAAAGTATTTCCCATGATACACTGAAGCGATGGCTCACCCCGGGTTTCATTGAGCGGTACCCGGAAAAGGCCCTGCAGGTTCTTACTACTCTCGAAAACACGCAGCCCGATGCTTATATTGCCTGTTGTAAAGCAATAGCAGCGACAGATTTCCGGGCTCAGGCGGCTGGCATAAAACTCCCTACCCTCATTGTTTCAGCCGACATGGATAAGGTAACCACTAATGAAGATGCAGCTTTTCTGAACACCCGCATTCCCAATTCCGAACACCGTACATTAAATGCACTTCACCTGTGCAATATGGAATTCCCTCGGAAATTCCCGGAGCTAATTACGGATTTCACAGAATGATTGTTTCAACGGTACAGCAGGCCGAATTCAAAAAAGTTGTAATATTTTTGCATTGCGAAACGCAAAAAAATTATGCTTCATAAATTAATTAAACAACTTATTACTTCGCAACTGGCCGTTTACATCGTCCGCTGTGTTATAGGATTTCTCATCGGATACGGACTTATGCACCGTTTTCCGCAATATGAACCGTTCTGGGCCCTGCTGTCCATTATTCTCGTAATTTCGCCGGAGGGAAAAGATTCCCGCAGGCTTACAGGAGAGCGCGTAAAATCAAACCTTATCGGATCGTCGGTAGGTTTGTTGTGCCACCTTATTCACCCTACCACTACTTTTATGCTCGTTGCCGGTATTGTTCTAACGAGTATTGTTTGCCATTTTTTCAAAATAATGAATATGAGCCGTGTTGCCATCGTTGCCTTTCTCATTGTAATGCTTCAGTCGCATACGCTCAATGAAAACACAGCACCGGTTTTCCGGTTCGCAACCGTAACCGCAGGCTGTTTTACCGGGTTTGCAGTAACGGCGTTTACCTCTGTTATTATTCAAAAGCTTCGAAGCTATTACGCAATAGGTTCTGTACCTTCATCCGATACAAAATAAGATTGCCGCTGTTGAATCCGTATTTTTCGTTTTTCGTCCCTGCAATTTTTACCTCAGATATGGTATATTTGTATTTCTAAAAAAAGAACAGATGTCATCAAAGGAAAAAGAGAAAAAAGAAACGCCGTTAATGCAGCAATACAATCAGATCAAAACAAAATACCCTGATGCCTGCCTGTTGTTCCGCGTTGGTGATTTTTATGAAACCTTTGGAGAAGATGCAGTGCGTACAGCCAAAATCCTGGGGATTACGTTAACCAAACGCGGTGCGGGATCCAGCAGTGAAACCGAACTTGCAGGTTTTCCGCATCATTCGTTAAATGTATATCTGCCCAAACTGGTAAAAGCCGGGTTGCGGGTTGCTGTATGCGACCAGCTGGAAGATCCCAAAACGACCAAGACAATTGTAAAGCGTGGAGTGACGGAACTGGTAACACCAGGCGTTGCTATTAACGATGAAGTTCTGAGCTCTAAAAGCAACAATTTCCTTGCAGCCCTTCATTTCGGCAAGAAAAATATCGGAATTGCCCTACTTGATGTATCTACGGGTGAATTCTTAACTTCACAGGGAACGGAAGAATATATAGATAAACTGCTGCAGAATTTCAAACCCAGCGAAATTCTCGTTCAGAAAGGCAACAAGAATCATTTCCTGCACATTTTCGGAAGTTCTTTCAACCTGTTTTACCTTGAGGACTGGATTTTTAAGGAAGATTATGCAAAAGAAAGCCTCACAGGACATTTTAAAACCAGCTCCCTTAAAGGTTTTGGGATAGAGGAATTGCACGAAGGTATTATTGGATGCGGAGCCATTCTTTATTACCTATCCGAAACGCAACATAATAAAATACAGCACATAACCAATATTCAGCGTATAGCAGAGGATGCTTACGTGTGGATGGACCGTTTTACCATACGCAACCTGGAATTGTACGGGTCGGCCAACGAAAATGCCACTACGCTTCTCGATATCATCGACAAAACGCTCTCTCCTATGGGGGGAAGGTTACTAAAACGCTGGCTGGCATTGCCTTTAAAAGATATAGCCGCCATTAACCAGCGCCTCGATGTTGTTGATTATTTTAAGGCCAACACCGGTATTCTCCAGAATTTCCAGTACCAGATCAAGCAGATTTCCGACCTGGAGCGTCTTACTTCCAAATTAGCCACGGGCAAGATTGCGCCGCGCGAATTCATTGTTCTCAAAGAAAGTCTTGATGCCATTCTGCCTTTAAAGGAAGCTGCCCTTCAATCTGAAAATACAGCCTTGAAAGCAATTGGCAGCCAGCTTCAGGAATGCACGCTGCTTCGGGAAAAGATCAGTGAAACCATTTCCGCAGATGCACCTGTTGCCCTTAACAAAGGCAACGTGATTGCTCCCGGAATCAATGAAGAGCTGGATGAACTGCGCAACATTTCACAATCAGGAAAATCTTTCCTTGAAGCAATTGAGCAACGCGAAAGCGAGGCCACGGGCATCCCGTCGCTTAAAGTAGCTTTCAATAACGTTTTCGGATATTATATCGAAGTACGCAACACACATAAAGATAAGGTACCCGAAACCTGGATCCGGAAACAAACACTGGTAAACGCAGAGCGCTATATTACAGAAGAACTCAAAGTATATGAAGCCAAAATTCTCGGGGCGGAAGAACGCATTGCCAAAATAGAATCGGAAATCTATGAAAAATTCTTAATGTGGTGCGCACAATACATCCTTCCGGTTCAGCAAAATGCACTTCTGGTTGCCCAGCTCGACTGCCTGCAATCCTATACACAGCTCGCAATTGAAAACCAGTTTGTACGTCCCGTACTGGCCGAAGAACCTGTACTGGAAATCCGCGACGGACGCCATCCGGTTATAGAGAAACAACTCCCCGTTGATACTCCTTACATTGCCAATGACGTTTACCTGGATAATGAATCCCAGCAGATTATTATGATCACAGGTCCTAATATGTCGGGTAAATCTGCCATTCTGCGGCAGACTGCGCTTATCGTACTTATGGCGCAGATGGGAAGCTTTGTACCTGCTTCACATGTACGTATGGGAATTATTGACAAAATCTTTACGCGCGTAGGAGCATCGGACAATATCTCAATGGGGGAATCAACCTTCATGGTAGAGATGAATGAAACGGCATCCATACTAAACAATTTAACAGACCGGAGCCTGGTATTGCTCGACGAAATAGGTCGGGGGACATCGACTTACGACGGGATCTCCATTGCATGGGCCATTGCCGAATACCTTCACGAACATCCACAAAAGGCCAAAACACTGTTTGCTACGCACTATCATGAACTCAACGATATGCATGAACAGTTCGACCGCATTAAAAACTATAATGTTTCTGTTAAGGAATTAAAGGACAATGTACTGTTTCTTAGAAAGCTGGTTCCCGGAGGCAGTGCCCACAGCTTTGGTATTCATGTGGCCAAAATGGCCGGGATGCCAAGCCTTGTTGTACAAAAAGCACAAAAGATATTAAAGAAACTGGAGACAAGCCACAAAACAGAAAGTACTAAGGACTCGCTGAAACAGGACGAACTGCAATTGTCGATCTTTAATCTCGACGACCCAATTCTCGAAGATATAAGGGAAGAAATCGCGAACCTTGACATCAATACACTCACCCCTGTAGAAGCATTAATGAAGTTGAACGAGATAAAAAAAATGGTTTCAAAAAAATAAATCATGTCCCTTAAAAGAAATAAAAATTACCGCAGAACGAGATACCTGCTTTACAAAGAAACACTTGTTGATTTCAACGAACACCTTTGGGCATTCATCGGCTCCTTTATAGGTCTGGGAACAATCAGCTATCTAAATTTTGAAGTTTTGTCGAAATACGACCTCACCCTGATGATCGGTTCCTTCGGGGCAAGCTGCGTCCTTATTTACGGAGCCATAGGAAGCCCCCTTGCCCAGCCTAAAAATTTATTTCTCGGGCATATTATCTCTGCAATTGTCGGGGTAACTGTTTACAAAATACTCGGAAACTTCATCTGGATTGCAGGCCCTCTTGCCGTTTCGCTGTCCATCATAGGAATGCAGATGGCAAAAGCGCTTCATCCTCCTGGCGGAGCAACTGCACTTATTGCCGTTACGGGAGGTCCCGGCATTACAGATCTGGGGTATGAATATGTATTTTCACCCGTTTTTACCGGCGTAAGCATTTTGTTCATCGCCGCCCTTATTTTCAACAACATTCCGCACAAAAGACAATATCCTGTAAAATCTTTTATCCGTTTAAACAGAAAAGCAAGAACCCGTTAGTTCCTGCTTTTCTGTTTTAATTAATCTACAAAATTATTATACCTGCTCAAAAGGTCGTCTACCGCGGTATTTATCTCGCTCACCTGCTGTTCCGTAAATTTACGGGCCGGTTCTGCATCTCGCAGAACTTTGCGTACAGTTCCCAGGAAACCTTCCGCCTCTTTGTTAAAGCTGTCGTAATAGCCTTTTTTACTTTCATATACCTTTTCTGTAACTTTAAACTCCCGGTCTTTATTTGTTTTAACATCGGTCTCTAAAGAACTGTAAGCCTTTTTTACTGCTTCCGCATCGAAATTACCGGTTTCGAACTGACTGTTCACTAAGGCGGTGAGATTCTCGGCTCCGGCAAACACCTTTTTATTGCCTATGATGTATTCCCTTAAAGGGTGATCTTTCAATATAAGTTCCTCTGCCCCATCAGCTATTGGCTGCATTACCTTATTGATTTTTTCTTCTGCAGTTCTGTAATCGGCGACTGCCTTTGCAATCTGCTCTTTTAAAGTCGTTGCCTTTGTTCCCTTATCATCTTTATAATCCTCTGCCTTCAAATAGGCGGCCAGTTCGTCTGTTTTCTTCTTAATATCGCTGTAGCTGGTCTCTGACTCCTCCATCCATTTTTTCAGTTCCTCTTTATTTTTTCCTACCGCGTCCGGCACTTCGCCTATTTTCGACATATCCATTACGGCGATAGGTGCAATTAAAACCGGCGTTCTTCCCGAAATATAATCATCAACACGGTCTATATAACTCCCTATCCTTCCGATATGTGAATTCCGTTTTTCCCTTTTTTGCAGCAGGTCATTGTTAAATTCTATAATGGCATTGGCATCTTCTGCATTGTCCGCAGCTACAATTTCCCTTCCTTCTGCATCTGTTTTTGTGTCATTTTTACAGCTGGTTACAGTAGGTATCATTGCTGCTGCCAACAGTACGGAGACTAAAATCTTTTTCATATTTTATAATTTACCTGATCTTTTTAAAATTACTCATTTTAACAAAAACCATACGGAAAGGGATGAAAAAAAACTGTTGAAAAAAACCACACGTAAAATATCAAAAAAGGTAAAAAAATCCACGTAAATATTTTTCATTTAATCAATAACATATCCTATTTTTGCAGATTATAAACAACTAAATCAGTAATGGACACAACTAAAAAGATTCAATCGGCTTTAATTTCTGTTTTCGATAAAAACGGCTTAGAGCCCATTGTAAAAGAATTGCACAAAAACAACGTAACTATTTATTCTACAGGAGGAACGGAGACTTTCATCAACGAGTTGGGAATTCCCGTAGTACCTGTTGAAGATGTTACTTCTTATCCGTCTATTTTAGGGGGTCGCGTAAAAACATTACACCCGAAAATTTTTGGAGGAATCCTGAACAGACAGGACAACGAAACCGATGTTCAGCAAATGAAAGATTATGCAATTCCCCAGATCGATTTGGTTATTGTTGATTTATACCCTTTCGAAAAAACAGTAGCTTCGGGAGCTGATGAAACGGCGATTATTGAAAAGATCGACATAGGCGGAATTTCATTAATCCGGGCTGCTGCCAAAAACTTTAAAGATACCGTGATTGTAGCTTCAGTAAACGAATACGAACTGTTTCTGAACATGATTGTAGAAGGTAGCGGATCAACCACACTTGAACAACGCAGACTTCTGGCTACAAAAGCGTTCCATACTTCTTCGCACTATGACGGAGCCATTTTCAACTATTTCAACAAGGCAGAAGATGTATTAAAGATCAGCAGTGCTGAAGCCCAGTCATTACGTTACGGGGAAAACCCGCATCAAAAAGGTACATTCTTTGGAAATTTTGATGAAATGTTTGAAAAATTACACGGAAAAGAGTTATCTTACAACAATTTATTGGATGTGGACGCAGGGGTGAACCTTATGAATGAATTCAAAGGAGATGCTCCTACTTTTGCTATTTTAAAACACAATAATGCATGTGGGGTTGCGCAGAAACCAACGATGAAAGAGGCTTACATAGCAGCTTTGGCCGGAGATCCTACCTCTGCGTTCGGCGGAGTTTTAATTGCAAACGGAAACATCGATAAAGAAACAGCAGAAGAAATCAACAAACTATTCTGCGAAATTGTAATTGCCCCGTCTTTTGATGAGGAAGCCGTTACAATCTTAAAAGAAAAGAAAAACAGAATCATCCTTGTTATAAAAGATGTAAAGTTACCGGCTCAGCAGGTTCGCACCTGTTTAAACGGCATACTTGTTCAGGATAAGGATAATGTAACGGATACAAAAGAGCATTTAACAAACGTTACCACTCTTGTTCCGGATGCGGCCCAGATCGAAGATTTGCTGTTTGCTTCCAAAATCTGCAAACACACCAAATCCAATACGATTGTACTGGCAAAAAACAAGCAGTTATGTGCTTCCGGTACGGGGCAGACATCAAGAGTTGACGCATTACGCCAGGCTATTGAAAAAGCCAATTCATTTGAATTCGATTTAAACGGAGCCGTAATGGCAAGCGATGCATTTTTCCCTTTCCCTGACTGTGTGGAAATTGCAGACAAAGCCGGAATAAAAGCCGTAATTCAACCGGGCGGATCGCTTAAAGATAACCTCAGCATTGATTATTGCAACGAACATCAGATGGCAATGGTCACAACAGGTATTCGTCATTTTAAACATTAAAAAAATATAACGGAATAATTTAACTTAACACCATTTACAAAAATATGGGATTTTTTGATTTCATGACCGAGGAAATTGCAATGGACCTTGGAACTGCAAATACTTTAATTATACATAACGGAAAAGTTGTAGTAGACAGCCCTTCAATTGTTGCACGCGATCGCGTTTCGGGCAAAATAATTGCCGTTGGTAAGGAAGCCAGCCTGATGCAAGGAAAAACACATGATAATATCAAAACCATTCGTCCGTTAAAAGATGGTGTTATTGCCGATTTCGATGCTTCTGAAAAAATGATCAACCTTTTCATCAAAAGCATTCCGGCATTAAAGAAAAAATTATTCACACCTGCGTTACGCATGGTAGTGTGTATTCCTTCTGGAATTACGGAAGTGGAAATGCGCGCGGTAAAAGAATCGTGTGAGCGCGTGAACGGTAAAGAAGTGTACCTCATTCACGAACCTATGGCTGCCGCAATCGGTATTGGTGTCGACATCATGCAGCCTAAGGGAAATATGATTGTTGACATAGGTGGTGGTACGACGGAAATCGCCGTACTGGCTTTAGGTGGTATTGTGTGCGACAAATCCGTAAAAATTGCAGGAGACGTTTTCACAAACGACATTATCTATTATATGCGGACACAACACAACCTTTTTGTAGGGGAAGGAACAGCAGAAAAAATAAAGATCGAAATCGGTGCTGCCATCGAAGATCTTGATTTAGGGCCTGAAGACCTCATGGTACAGGGACGTGACCTTTTAACGGGAAAACCTAAACAGGTTAACGTTTCGTACAGGGAAATTGCAAAAGCACTCGATAAATCCATACAACGTATTGAAGATGCTGTAATGGAAACCTTGTCACAAACGCCACCGGAACTTGCTGCCGATATCTACAATACCGGTATCTACCTCGCAGGAGGAGGATCAATGTTAAGAGGACTCGACAAACGTATTTCCCAAAAAACAGATCTTCCCGTATATATTGCCGAAGATCCTTTGAGGGCGGTAGTAAGGGGAACCGGAATTGTTATTAAAACCATAGAGAAATTCAAGAGTATTCTTATAAAATAATCTAAAAGATCATATGCAGCAAATCATATATTTTATATCTAAAAACAGTACTAAGCTACTGTTTTTGCTGCTTTTAGTAGTTTCATTGTATTTAACTGTACAAACACACTCGTATCATCACAGCCAGATGCTGCACAGTGCCAATGTTGTTTCGGGTACTATTTATGAAAAAACCAATAGCATCACGGAATACCTGCACCTCAAAGATGAAAACGACCGCCTGGCAGAAGAAAATGCACGGCTTAAACAGATTCTGTACAACAGCGAACTTATCGTTGGCGATTCTTTTGCATTGAATCCTGAAATCCGAATAGCACAGGATTACAAACTGTTTCCTTCTAAAATCATTAAGAATTCGTATCACCAGAAAGAGAATTATCTTACGATTAAAGGAGGCAGTAACAACGGGATTAAAAAAGATATGGGGGTTATCAATTCCAAAGGAGTCGTTGGCATCATTGAAAATATTTCTAAAAATTATGCCACGATACAGAGTATCTTAAATACCCAGACCAAGATCAGTGCAAAAATCAGCAATACGAATCATTTCGGAACGATCACATGGGACGGAAAAAACACAGGGTACGTACAGTTAATAGATATTCCAAAACTGGCAGCCCTGCATAAAGGTGATTCCATTGTAACGGGGGGTATTTCGACCATATTTCCTGAAAATATTCCCATAGGTCTGATAGACAAAGTGTATACCTCGAAAAATTCGAACTTCTACACAATCAATGTGCGATTGTTTAATGACATGACAAACATAAGTTCGGTATACCTTATCGAAAATGTGAACATCAAAGAGATCAACCAACTTGAAGAAGAAACCGTAAACAATGAATAATACAACCATTTTAAATACATTCCGTTTTGTTGTTCTTGTTTTTTTTCAGGTAACAATCTTCAACAACATCCATTTTTTCGGGTTTGTAACTCCGTACCCCTATATTTTGTTCATCCTGCTGTATCCTCTTAATACGAACAGGCATTTGTCTTTGCTGTTCAGTTTCTTACTGGGGATCATTCTCGATGTATTCAGCAATTCTGGCGGGGTGCATACCACGGCCTGCATCACGCTGGCATTCTTCAGGGAATCGTTGCTTAAAATGTCGTTCGGCTACAGCTACGAATACCATATGATGCGCATTACCGACAAATTTTCATCGGAACTTATCATTTACATAGTTACAAGTGTACTCATACACCATACAGTTCTCATATCTCTTGAAGTTTTCAACTTTGATTTCCTTCTTGAAATAGTTATCCGAATCATAACATCGTCTCTGTTTACCATATTGCTGATATTTTTAATCATCGGCTTAATTAAATCACCAAGAAAATGAGAAAACTGCTTTTTCCCATCATCGTGATTTTTGCGGCACTCGTTATTGTTGCAAGGCTGTTCTATATACAGATCATAGACGATTCCTTCCTTAAAAAATCGGATAACAACGCTTTAAAAATTGTTTACGAATATCCGGAACGCGGGTATATTTACGACCGCAGCGGAAATCTGCTTGTTGCCAACCAGCCCAGTTACGACATTATGGTCATCCCGCGTGAAGTAAAGAACATCGACACCCTGGAACTGTGTACCACCCTTGAAATTACCAAAGAGTACTTTCTCGAAAAAATAGCCAAAGCAAAGGTATATTCTCCGCGGCTTCCCTCTGTTTTCCTGCCACAGCTGACGAAAACCGAATTTGCCGCATTTCAGGAAAAGATACGTCATTTCAAAGGCTTTTACATCCAGAAACGTAACTTACGCGATTACCAGGTAGCATATGGTGCGAATGTCTTCGGCTACATACGTCAGATAAACGAAATGGAGCTTGAAAAAAGAAAATACTACAAATCCGGGGAGCTCATAGGGATGCGCGGGGTTGAACAGGCCTATGAAGAGGATTTAAGGGGTATACGCGGCGTTCATTACATACAGAAAGACAAATTCAACAAGGAAATCGGGCCGTTTAAGGAGGGTATTTACGATACGGTTGCCGTAAAAGGAAACGACGTTACAATTACCATTGACAGTGAATTGCAGAAATACGGTGAAGAACTTATGATACGCAAGCGCGGAGGTATTGTTGCCATAGAGCCTAAAACGGGTGAGATCCTGGCGCTTGTAACAGCACCGTCATACGATCCGGACCTTCTGGTGGGAAGAGCCCGCTCCAGAAATTATGTAATGATAGACAGCATACCCGGAAAACCGTTTTTTGACAAGGTATTACAGGGACAGTTCCCTCCCGGATCCCCGTTTAAGATATTAACCGGTCTTATAGGATTGCAGGAAGAAGTTATCGATACACAGACACGCTTTGCCTGTTCCCACGGTTTCTCTTATGCAAGGGGAGCCTTTATGAAGTGCCACGACGCCGGCTCGTGGAACCTGCATCCCGCCATCGCGCACTCGTGCAATACTTATTTTGCACAGACCTTTATGAAGATTATTAATAAATACCCTACCCCGTCGCAGGGTGTCGATGCCTGGTACAACCATTTAAGAAGTTTTGGCCTGGATCAGTATATGGGGTACGATCTTCCTTCCGGCCAGAAAGGACGCGTTCCCAATTCAAAATTTTATAATACGGTCATGTATCCTCAGGGAGGCTGGAGAAGTACAACCATCATATCAAACGCTATCGGCCAGGGTGAAGTAGAAGTAACCCCGATACAGCTTGCTAATGTAATGTGTGCCGTTGCAAATCAGGGTTATTATTTCACCCCGCACATCATAAAAAAGATTGAAAACAAACAAATCGACAAATCATTTGTACAACGCAAGCAAACCACGATCGACAAACAGCATTTTGGTCCCGTTATCGAAGGGCTGGCTGAAGTATACAGAACCGGAACGGCAAGCAGGCTTCAGATTCCGGATATTGCCATTTGCGGAAAAACGGGAACCGTTGAAAATTTTGCCGTTGTCGACGGAGAAAAAATAAAACTCCAGGATCACTCGGTATTCCTTGCTTTTGCACCTAAGGAAAATCCTAAAATAGTAGTCGCCGTCTTCATTGAAAACGGAAGCTGGGGAGCCAGCTGGGCCGGCCCTATTGCCTCGCTCATGATTGAAAAATATCTGAAAAAGCAGATCACCCGTACCGACCTTGAGAAGAGAATGCTCGAAGGAGACCTTTCCGCGAACTATGTGTTGAAAGATATTGCCGACAAACAGAAAGCAGAAAAGGACAGATTGAAACGATTGGAAAAAGAACGTCAACAAAAACTAAAAGCGCAACAAAGTGGTAAAAACTAAACATCTTGAAAACCAGAGTGTGATTGCCAATGTAGACTGGCTAAGCATATTTTTGTATACCGTACTGGTTGTTTTCGGCTGGATGAATATTTATTCTGCCTCATTGCCGCTTGAGGCTACTTCCATCTTCGATCTTAACCAGATTTACGGAAAACAGATTCTTTTTATAGGTCTCTCCATTCCGGTTATCATTGTTATTCTTTCCCTAGATGCCAAAATCTATGAGAAATATGCCATCATTTACTACATAATAGGCATTATACTTCTTATGGGACTCTTTGTCTTCGGGAAAACGATTAAAGGCCAGACCAACTGGTACCAGTTCGGGGGTATCAGCATGCAACCGTCGGAGTTTGCCAAAATAGGAACAGCCCTGCTGCTGTCGAAATATTTAAGTGAAAACCCTACGAATTTTGAGACTCTTAAAGAACAGGCCATTGCAATGGGTATTATCTTCCTGCCTGTAGCATTCATTATGCTGCAGCCCGATGCCGGTTCTGCCATGATTTTTATGATTTTGTTTCTCGTACTTTACCGTGAGGGGTTTCCGGCCTGGTACCTGTGGACCGGCTTTCTTGCCATTGTACTGTTTATCCTTGCCCTGGTTGTACAACCGGTAGTATTATTGATTGTTATCTTACTTGGGTGTATTCTGCATTTCTTTTACAACAAGAGCATCCGCAGAAATCCTATCATATACGCTATACTGGCTCTTGCTATGAGCGCTTTTGTATTCTCTGTTGACTATGTATTCGACAATGTTCTGGAACCTCATCAGAAAGACCGTATCAACGTGCTTTTAGGAGGTGACGAGGTAGATATGAAGAAAGAGGGATACAATCTTAACCAGGCCATGATTGCCATAGGATCAGGAGGATGGATCGGAAAAGGTTTTCTTGAGGGAACCCAGACGAAGGGAGGATTCGTTCCGGAGCAACATACCGATTATATTTTTACTACCGTAGGTGAAGAATGGGGTTTTGCAGGTGCCATGGTCGTAGTGGGCTGCTTTGTAACATTGGTATTGCGGCTGGTTTTTCTTGCCGAAAAACAAAAAAACCATTTTGCCCGTATCTATGGTTATTGTGTGGCAGCGATACTGTTCATGCATTTTTTTGTAAATGTTTCCATGCTCATCGGAATATTCCCTACCATTGGGGTTCCCCTGCCGTTTTTCTCTTACGGAGGATCGAGTTTAATAGCATTTACGCTAATGCTCTTTATCTTTCTGAAACTCGATGCCAATAAGGTAAATGAATGGTAGACTATAATTGCATGGCACAAATTTTGATTATTCACAAATAACATATAACAACGATCAATGAAAAAGATTACCCTATTCCTCGGAATCATTCTTGGAATCAACATTTCTGCCCAGGCTCAGGAAAGTGTAAAAGGAACACCGACATCTGACACTGCGGATAAAAAAGAAGTTTTCACAACCCAGGAATCTTCTCTTACCCATAAAGATAAGAACAGCTACGAAGAAGATGTATTAAAAGCGGAAAGAGCCAAACAAAAAGAAGAAGAAAAAGCAGCCAAAGCTGTGAAGAAACAAGCTGAAGCTGAAGCCAAAGCTGCAAAAAAACAGCAAAAGGCATTAGAAAAGGAACAAAAGGATAAAATGAAGGCCGATAAGCTTGAAGCCAAGAGGTCCAAAGCCATTTCCGAGGCCACAACAAAACTTGAAAAAGCTGAAAACCAGCTGCGCAAAGCACAGCTTAAACTTGACGATGCATCCAATGCCTTTGAACGCAAAAAGCTCAAAAACAAGCTCAGCTTTGAAAAACGCCTTAAAGAAGAAGCAAAACTGGTTAAAATGGAAACCAAAATTGCAGAACTTAAATTAAAGGTAAACAAACAGCAGCTTGAGCTTAAAAAAGCAGAAATCAAATAAATAAAAAACAGGCAATTGCCTGTTTTTTTACGTCCTTATTAAAACGAAATGAACTGACATAAAAAATCCGGCCTGGGCCGGATTTTTTTATACTTAGATAGATTTCTATTTAGCAATGTTCACTGCCCTTGTTTCACGTATAACAGTTACTTTTACCTGCCCCGGATACGTCATCTCGGTCTGGATTTTTTGCGAAATCTGGAACGAAAGGTTCGCAGCCAGTTCGTCTGAAACTTTTTCACAATCAACAATTACCCTTAACTCTCTACCTGCCTGAATAGCGTAGGCATTCTTTATTCCACCGAAACCGTAGGCAATTTCTTCAAGATCCTTTAAACGTTGAATATAAGAATCAAGCACCTGTCTTCTTGCCCCAGGACGTGCCCCTGATATGGCATCACAAACCTGGATGATCGGCGATATAAGCGAATTCATTTCAATTTCGTCGTGGTGTGCACCGATAGCATTGCAAACCTCCGGTTTTTCACCATGTTTCTCTGCAAGCTGCATTCCCAGCAACGCGTGCGGAAGATCGCTCTCCGTTTCCGGCACTTTTCCGATATCGTGTAACAAACCGGCTCTTTTGGCAAGTTTTACATTCAGTCCAAGTTCAGCAGCCATAAGTCCGCAAAGTTTGGCTACCTCACGTGAATGATGTAACAGATTCTGTCCGTAGGAAGAACGGTATTTCATACGCCCTACCATTTTTATGAGCTCCGGATGCAGTCCGTGGATTCCAAGATCAATAACCGTACGTTTTCCCGTTTCCACGATCTCTTCATCGATTTGTTTGGCTGTTTTTGCCACTACTTCTTCAATTCTCGCGGGGTGTATACGCCCGTCGGTTACCAAACGGTGGAGTGATAAACGTGCAATTTCCCTTCTTACCGGATCAAAACATGAAAGAATAATAGCTTCCGGTGTATCATCTACAATAATTTCCACCCCAGTAGCTGCTTCCAGTGCACGGATGTTTCGTCCTTCCCTGCCGATAATTCTTCCTTTAACGTCGTCCGATTCAATATTGAAAACCGATACACAGTTTTCAATTGCCTCTTCCGTTCCTACACGCTGGATTGTATTGATAATGATTTTGCGCGCTTCCTGCTGCGCTGTCATCTTAGCTTCCTCTACCGTATCCTGAATATAGGCCATGGCCTGCGTTTTTGCCTCTGCCTTAAGACTCTCTACGAGCTGCAACCTGGCTTCATCCGCTGTAAGTCCCGCTATCTGCTCAAGTTTTTCAACCTGAACCCGGTGTAATTTATCTGTTTCTTCCTGTTTTCTTTCTAAAACCTCCAGTTTGGCATTGTAATCCTTGATTGCCTTTTCACTCTCATCTGCTGCTTTTTTAGCCCTGTTGAGTTCATTTGAAACCTGCGATTCCTTATCGCGTGTTCTTTTTTCGGCTTCCGCTATTTTTTTGTCTCTCGACAGGATAAGCTGTTCATGCTCTGCTTTCAGTTCGATAAACTTTTCTTTAGCTTGAAGAATTTTATCCTTTTTAATCGTTTCTCCTTCGGCTCTTGCGTCCTTAAGGATCCCCTTGGCTTCATTTTTAGCATTTTTCAATATAGAAGAAGCATTGTTTCGTTCAAGATACTTTGCAATTGCAAACCCCAAACCGGCTCCCCCTATAATACAAATAATAATTATTGCTGTCTCCATTAGTGTGTAAATAGTTAATAAAAAAAGCCCACATTAGAAGAGTTGCATAAACTCTGGAAAACAAGTTTTGAGCTATCTTACCGTTCAAGGATCCATTCAGGATGGCATGCTTTAGTGGTAAAGTTTCGCCCATTTTAATCTGTTAGTGTTGAGTTTATCAAACAGTGGCTAATGTGAGCAGTATTATAGCAACCTGTTAAACAGGCTGTTATTTTATATGATATTTTAATAAAATTTTATCCAAACTATCATTAAATTCCATCAATTTTTCTTTAGAATCATCCAAACCTTCTTCGTTTTGTATCCGGTTCTGTTCAACCTGAGAAGCAAACTGTAATGCGCAGAATGCCAGAACATCCTGTTTGTCGCGCATTGCAAAGTTTTCTTCAAGCTGTACCGTCATTGCTTCAATCTTCTTAACAGCGGCCCTTACTCCCTCCTCCTGTTCAGGATGAACTGTAAGCGGGTAAACCCTGTCTGCAATAGAAACTTTTATTTTCAGCTTATCTTCCATATCATCTAATCGTTTATTTTCGTTAACTGTGATATGCAATGATCTATTTCGCGAACTAATGAATTTATCTTTAGTTTTGTTTCCTTTTTAAAATCTTCACTGCCCAACAATGCATTTGCCATTTTAAGATTTTCATACTGTTTCTGTAATTCAGTATGTTTTCCCTGCAAAGCATCATGCTGTGTCTGCTGCTGTAAAAGCTGGTCCCTTAACTGGTCATTTTCTCTTACAACCTTTTCCAAATGCTGTATGAGTTTTCCGAACTTCGTTTCAATCGATATAGTGATTTCACTTAGTTTTTCCATTCTACAACATTTCTTATTGTTTATACAAATTTACTATTCTTTAACCGAAAATAAAAAAAAAATATGAATAAAACGTCCTTTAATTGTTTTAATTTATTTTAACTTACTATTTTTTTACTTATCTTATTCTTATTTAATTTTTTACGTATGTTTCTCAGGAATTTCTTTTTCTTATTCATTTCACTTCCCTGTCTGGCACAGTCACCCCGCATTGCTGATTTTGATGTTCCAATACGGATTCCTCTGCTCGTGGCCGGAAGTTTCGGAGAGTTACGTCCCAATCACTTCCATGCCGGAACCGATCTCAGCGCCAATTATAAAATAGGAGATCCCGTCTATGCACCCGCAGACGGAACGGTCAACAGAATCAAAGTAAGCAGTTTCGGCTACGGCAAAGCTCTGTATATAAAGCACAGAAACGGGTATACTACCGTATACGGGCATTTAAGTGCTTATGCACATCCTATTTCGGATTATGTAAACAAAAAACATTACGAACAACAGCAGTTTGAAATTGAACTGTTTCCCCTTAAAGAAGAACTTCCTGTTAAAAAAGGTGACATCATAGGATACATCGGCAACACCGGAGGCTCGGGAGGCCCACACCTGCACTACGAAATCCGCAATACCAAAAACGAACATATATTGAACCCCATTCCCCTTTCTCTTAATGATGCGGTTACGGATACGGAACAACCCATCATCAACGGGGTTTATGTATATCCTTTAACAGATGCCACGATGATTGACGGTACGGATTCCTTTTTTGAAATTGCCCTTCATAAAACAAACAATACGTACAAAAGCAAAGCTTTACATGCTAAGGGAACAATCGGTTTCGGAATCAATACCCACGACACCCAGGACGGCAGCAGGGGTAAAAACGGCGTATACCGCATTGTTACCTTTATAAACGGCACCAAAAACTTTGAAGTCGTATTCGACGAATTTTCATTTGACGAGTCAAAATACCTGAACCAGTATATTGATTATAAATATTATCAGTTAAGCGGCAACAGGATTCAGAAACTCTTCGTTATGCACGATCTGCCTTTAAGCCTCATCAAGACAAAGAAAAACGGCGGAAAAGTATCGCTCGACCAAACGGGAGACCTCAATTACAAAATTGAAGTATACGATGCCCATAACAACAAACAAACGATTGAAATTCCCATTGTGTATAAAGAATATCCTGCTAAAGAAAAAAAGCAGCCTTCGGGAAAGTATATCGACTATCTCAAAGATTATGCATTTGAGCACGAAAACGTCTCTGTTGAATGGGATGCCCGCACTTTTTTCGAAGATGCTTACTTAGACCTTCAGTTTAAGGAAAACGGTATCATGCTGCACAAGGATGAATACGCAGTACAAAAGAACATCAACATCCGTATTGAAGTTCCCGACGATTATCCGAACAAAGACAAAACATTCATCGGACAGACCGGGAAGAAAAAGATTAAATATTTTGAAACCTGGAAAAAAGACAACGATTTCAGAATTCGTACCAAAGAACTCGGAACTTATGAACTTGTTCAGGACCTGGAACCTCCTGTGATCCGTTTTACAGGCAACCGCGGACCTTTATCGGGCGATGATGAACTCGTTTTTGAAATTGAGGACAGTCTTTCCGGAATCGGCAGTTTCAAAGGTTACCTGAATAACGAATGGATCCTCTTCGATTATGATTATAAAACCAAGAAGCTCATCCATAAACTAAGCGACAAAAAATATACAACAGGAACAAATACTTTGCGTTTAGAAGTTGAGGACCGTGTCGGAAATAATAGTACATTTGAACAAACCATTGTTGTTAATTAAAAAGAAAATTTTGAAGAAAGGCCTATTTGTTTTTTTGCTTTCATCCATAACCGGCATGGTCAGCGCCCAGACTGCCCAGATAAAAGGGGTCGTGCTGAATGAACAGAACCTTCCCGTTGAGAACGTTACGGTCAGTGCCCAGAATAAACAGGTATATACCAATGCCAACGGTTTTTATTTTATGGAGGTAATGCCCGGGGAACAGATTGAGATACAGTTCCGGTCTGAACATTACCAGAACGTCATCTATTATGAAACACTTAAGGAAGACCAGTCTTTTGAACTTAATATCCGATTAACTGAAGCCTCCGAGCAGTTAAAGGAACTTGTCATTGACAGGGATTTGAAAAAACGTTTTGAAGGTACTACCATCATCTCGCCCGATGTTGTCCGGAAAATTCCCGGAGCGAACGCCGGTGTTGAGAACATCTTAAAAACGCTTCCCGGGGTCTATTCAAACAACGAACTGTCTACACAGTATGCAGTACGTGGCGGCAATTATGACGAAAACCTTATATATGTAAATGAAATTGAAGTTTACAGACCTTTCCTTATCCGTTCGGGACAACAGGAAGGCTTAAGCTTTACCAACACCTCCATGACGGATAAAGTAGATTTTTCGTCGGGGGGATACCAGGCAAAATACGGAGACAAAATGTCGTCGGTACTCGATATTACCTACCGCAAACCGCATGAATTCGGAGGAGAAGTCGATGCCAGCATTTTAGGGGGCGGCATTACGGTTGATCTGGCCTCGAAAGATCAGAAATGGTCGGCTATTACCGGATTCAGATACCGTAACAATGCACTGCTTGTGAAATCACAGGACGTTGAAGTTGATTACAAACCCCGTTACCTCGATGTACAGTCCCTCATTACCTTTACCCCGTCGTCCAAATGGGAATGGAGCCTTTTACTCAACACTTCCAAAAATGTATACGAGTACATACCGCAGGTAAAACGCACAAAATTCGGAACTATCGGCGATGTAAAGGAAATGTTTGTTTATTATGACGGTAAGGAAACAGACCAGTACCAAACCCTTTTCGGAGCGTTTAAAGGCGTTTTTAAACCGGACCTCAACAACAGCTACAAGCTCATTGCTTCTGTATATCATACCAGGGAAGAAGAATATTACGACATCCTCGGGGAATATGCCATGGGAAATGTAAACAGTGATTTAGGAGGAAATGCCGGGCAGGTTGAGTATACTGTTGGTCTGGGATCCCAGCTGAATCATGGCCGGAACAACTACGATGCCCTCATTGCGAGTGCTGAAATAAAAGGACAGCATAAACTTGACACAAACGAAATTGAGTGGGGCGTACGATACGTAAGTGAGGATATCCGCGACCGGCTCGTAGAATGGGAAGTTGTGGATTCGGCAGGGTTCTCACTGGCCCATCCCTACTTTGCCACTCCTAATACACAGCCTTATGAACCTTATGAAGGTGCCCTGCTTCCCTACCAGAACGTACGCAGTACAAATTTTGTCAAAATTAACAGACTCAACGGTTTTGCACAGTGGAGTAAGCGGGCAACAATAGGAGAACATGAAATTTTCATCAACCTGGGTGCCAGAGCTCATTACTGGGATGTCAATGCTGAAGGATATGCGGTTTCCGGAGGGCAGGTTACACTGAGCCCGAGAGGTCAGTTTGCCATAAAGCCCAACTGGGATGCCGATATGGTATTCCGTCTCTCGGGAGGACTATACCATCAGCCTCCAAGCTTTCGTGAACTCCGGGCCATGGATGGCAGCATCAACCCCGATGTGAAAGCACAACAATCCATTCATATTGTTTTATCCAATGATTACAGTTTCAAAATAAAGAACACGCCGTTTAAACTTTTTACGGAACTGTACTACAAGAACCTGTCGAATGTAAATACCTATACACTTGAAAATGTACGCATACGCTATATGGCCGATAATAATGCTGAAGCTTATGTTTACGGTGCCGACCTGCGTTTGAACGGCGAGGTGGTACCCGGAATCGAATCGTGGTTTTCCATAGGATACCTGAAAACAGAAGAAAATTATAACGACAGGGGATTTATCGCCAGGCCCACAGACCAGCGCCTTAAGCTGGGGCTTATGTTCCAGGACTATATGCCTGCAATACCGAATTTAAAACTCTATCTGAATCAGGTTTACAATACGGGATTACCCGGAGGGTCTCCCTCCTACCTTGATCCGTACGACTACCAGATGCGCCTTAAAAACTACATGCGCACCGATGCGGGTTTTTCCTATATTTTCAAAGATCAGAATTTTTCATCTGACAAAAAATGGCTGAAACCTTTTGAGGAAGTTGCACTGGGCTTTGAAATCTATAACCTTTTCAACAATGAGAATGCCATTACGAACACTTGGGTACGGAATGTATACGACAAGGTAATGTACGCCATACCTAACAGGATGACCATGCGTACTTTTAATTTAAAATTAAATATGCGCTGGTAAAACTGAAAATCATTATATTTGAAATAAGATTTAGAACATATGAAATCGTATATAGCAGCAGCAGGATTGTTTTTATCGGTATTTGTATCCTGTAACAAGGAAACAGAAACTCCAAAGGTTATTTATGAAAATGAAAAAAACACGTCCGAGGTTAAATATCAGAAAATAGATTCTACAGAGATCAAAATAGCCGATCTTCCCGTTAAATTCAACGGAACCAATTATCTTTTACACCCTGTAGGCAATGTGCGTGTATACAATACCGGTTCGTCCAAATACGGAAGTTCCAAAACGAACAGTCAGGTAAGCTATACGATTTCCAATTATGCAACTCCGGAAATTACGGGCTTTATATCCAATGTTATGTTCCAGCACAAGGATTCGCTTAACCTCAAACCGCTCACCACCAACAGAATGGAAATATTATCCATTACGTATCTTGACGAACTTGCTTTAAAAAGCAACAAACAGCTGCTCGTTTACGCCCTCGTGGACGTTGACACGAACAAAGACGGCAGGTACGATGACAACGACATTAAAACCCTTTATATTTCGAATATCGACGGAAGCAGGTTTACCAAACTTACACCCGAACTGCACGAACTGCTTGACTGGGAAGTTATCGAAGGGAAACTATATTTCAGGTCTATTGAAGACATAAACAAAAACGGGGAATTCGATTCTAACGATGCTGTTCACTATTCCTTTATGAACCTGCTCGACAGCAACTGGAATCCGGAGCCTTACAACCCTTTAAAATAACATAAACCGACCTTAGAAACAGGTCGGTTTTTTTTTGCAAAAATCAGCACCAAACGATTTAATTAGTACCTTTATAAATAAAAACGCCATGATAAAAATACTTTTCCCTACTGACTACTCCAGCACGGCCAACAATGCATTTCTCTATGCATTACAAATGTGCAAGAACTACGATGGTGAACTGCTTGTTATGCACAGCTATGCGCCCAACATCGTTTCCGGACACTTATCGGCGCAACTAACTGAAGAAGCAGCTTCAGGCACCACTTTCGGGGCTTTCGATATTTTTGAACAAAAGGTTGAAGAACTTCGTACCATAGCAAATAATAACGGCCTGGGCCAGGTATCAGTCAAATTCATTCTGGAAGAAGGAGAACTCGTACAGAATATTCAGGAAATCACGGCAAGAGAACCTATTCACTTAATCATCATGGGAACTACCGGGAATTCCGGTTTTGAAAACAAAATCCTCGGTTCCAAAACTGCAGCCGTAATCAAAAGCATTACACTTCCTGTTTTAAGTGTTCCGCATCTGTGTAAGTTTGAAGGTATTGACGCAGTTGGCTTTGCTACCATATATGATGACAAGGATGCTATGGTACTGCGCAAAATGATCCCGTATACGAAATTCAACAATGCCGATATTTACTGTATGCATGTCGATACCGGGCATGAAACAAAATCTGCTGAAGAAATTTCACAATGGAAAGCCGAATTTAAAAAAGATCCGGTATTCTTTATCGATAAAAAGTCCGATAACGTGGTCGAAACCATTTTCAGCTTTGTCGAGGAACATTCCCTGGACATCATCAGCTGCATTACGAGAAAGAAATCGTTTTTTCAGTACCTGTTCAACAGTAGTATTGCCCAGAAGTTATCCTACCATAAAAGGGTACCCCTGTTAACATTCCACGAAGATCAGTTTTAATATAAAAGAAAAATCAGCTCAAGAGCTGATTTTTCTTTTTGATATTTATTCTTCTTCCGTAAAAGTTGCGGGATCTGATCCGGCATCCTCGACCACATTCTCCAGCTCCAGCTGAAAAAGAACCGCAGCACAGTTCTGATCGCCTTTCTCCATACCTTCATTGTACACTTTCACCGCTTCTTCTTCTTTCCCCAGGGCATATAAATATGATCCAAGAAGGCCATAGCCCCGTGCATCTCCCAACGTTATCATCCTGTTCGCAATTTTTTCCATTTGGGAATTTTCACTGAAGTCTTTCACCGCATTCTCCACAAGCAGGCTTTCCAGTCCACCGGCCGACTGTAAGTACAGTATTCCAAAATAAGCACCGCAGGCTGCAGTAAGCCCTTTATCGCACAAAGCGGCCGTCTGTTTCATATAATCCTCTTCATTTTCAAACATATAAAAGCTGCCTTCGTCTGCACCTTCTTTATAATTCAGTTTATAAAAATCGAACAACAGTTCCGCATCGATCGTATAAGACGGAAAGGTGAAAGGTTCTTCTGAAAAAGGTATTTCGCTTTTCTTAAATATCGCTTTTTCCACCCAACTGCTCTCGCCTTTGAGCTTCCCGTTTTCAACCTTAAATACAAATACGCTTTTGTCGGGAAAAACATACAGTTTATCGCCGTTCTGAACATATTCAGCGTTAAAGCCCCCATTTATAAGCGCATGCCCCCTGCCGTCGAGGTGTATACTCGTATAAAGCGCGTCTTTTTTGTTACTTTTAAAATACCCTTCGATTGTATTGGACGGAGTCTGTGCGTTTGATATGATACCTGCCAACAGGACAGACCACATCATAACTTTTTTCTTCATATGCTTTTTTTGTGCAAAAATACGCAATCCGGTTTGTTATTGTGCGCGATTCTTTTTAAGTTCGTCTTTAAATCCTCTGATTGTTTATATTTTAATACAGGATTTTTATACTAAATCTGTAAATCAACCCGTTATAACTAGAAATCAATAAAATTTAAAATGAAAAAGAAATTGAGAAACACCCTTTTAATTTGTGGTCTGATATTATCTTTCCAAGGTGCCAACGCGCAAAACAAAGCATTATGGGACAACTTAAGCTTAGAAGGTCAGTACGGAATGAACACTGCCTTAAGTCCTAAAGAAGGGTTGAACACCGGAGATTACAGCGGTTTTAATTTTTTCCAGCTTGGAATAAATTATCATATCGACGATATCTGGGGTGTTCGCGGAACTTATGCAAATTCTAAATTCAGCCATAAGGATCTTGACAATTCTGGTGTTAAATACAGCAGACTTATGCTCGAAGCTACCTACAACATCCTTACGGCAATTAACCTGGGGCCACAGGATTTTGACATCACTGCACATGCAGGATTAGGACTGGGATCGGGAAAAAGTGAATACAAGTCCGGAACCGATATGGTTGGAGTAGCACAAATCGGTATCATGCCCAAATACAACTTTTCACGCAGGATAGCCGTTTTTGCAGACGGGACGTTTGTAAACCAGTTCAGTCAGGATTTCGGTTTTAACGGTGTCGGGATCAAGCAGGGATCGGGAAGCTATTTAAACGTAGGGCTCGGGGTGCAGGTACGACTGGGAAACTAGAACCTTAAAATAAAAGAGCTGCTTTAAAAGCAGCTCTTTTATTTTTTATTTTCCAAAAGGTATCTTATCACCGTTTCGGCACTGTGAAGCCCGAAAAGTCCCGGCATCCAGCTGTTGGTTCCGAAAAACGATTTTTTAAAGTTGGTTCCGTCTGTCATCTTCAAACTGCTTTCGTCTGGTTTCTCCATTGAAAAAACAGCTTTGACCCCGCTTTTAACGCCCAGTTTTCTCAATCGCTTGCGTATAACTTTTGCCAAAGGGCATACATCGGTTTTACTGATGTCTTTAACCACCACTTTCGAAGCAATCATCTTGCCCCCAGCTCCCATATTCGAGATTACTTTTACCCCTTTCTTTTTTGCCGCCACGATAAGATTTAACTTGGGAGTGATACTGTCGATGCAGTCCAGAACATAATCAAAATCGTTCGTAACAATTTCATAAGCTCTTTCCGGAGAAAGAAATTCTTTGACTCTTGTAAGATTCAGTTCGGGATTGATGTCCATCAGCCTGTCACCTACAATATCTGCTTTTGACTGTCCCACACTAGAATGAAGCGCGGGAAGCTGACGGTTGATATTGGTAATATCCACAACATCGCCATCTACAATTGTTACATTTCCCACACCAGCCCTTACAATGAATTCAGCTGCGAACGACCCAACTCCTCCTAATCCTACAATTAAAACATTTGCCCTTCTTAAGGCTTCTATTCCTTCTTCTTTAAATAATAATTCTGCTCTTTCCTGCCAAACAGCCATTTAAATCAATATTGTGCAGTTCTTCCCTGATCGAAAAATCAGTTTGAACTACTGGTTAAAAACTTTATTAAAATTATTTTCTATCACTTCTTCAAGATTCCTGTTTAAGATACTTTCCGCCTTTCCGTAAACTTCGAAAATAGATTGCTCCATCGTATCGGTTTCTAAAAAAAGCTGTTCTAACGGAACCGTTTTCAGCACATCTCCCAATTCAGGATTCAACAAAAGATATTTTCCGAATGAAAGATAAAATCCATTTTTCCATAAACTTTCTGCAACCTGTGCATTTTTTGAGAATCCGTGAACGATAAGTGGTACGGTGAGCCGAAGCTGTTTTTTTAACGCAATCATTTCCTGATAGGCCGCAACACAATGCAAAATTACGGGTTTTTTATACTTTTCTGCAAGCAGCAATTGCGGGATGAGCACTTTTTCCTGAATACTCAACGGGGTATCAATGCGTTTGTCAAAACCGCATTCCCCGATTGCCCTGCAATTCTGCAGTGATGTAAAGTACTCAATAAGCCGCAGGTCTTCTTCAAGAAGTTCTTCCTTTATATACCATGGATGGATTCCCACCGTAAAATCCGGAATAGAAACATCTGTTTCACGCGGGTACTGACTGACGAGTTCTACAATTTCTTCATTGGCTGAAAAACGGTGTGTGTGGATATTGTAATGCATGATCTAATATTTTACACCCGCTTCAACCGGGCGTGTAATTAAATTTACAAAAGGGGTAATGGGGCACGAATACCCGTGCGTATAAGCACAATACGGATGATACGCCAGGTTGAAATTCAACACCACCTCTTCTGCATTTTCAGGAACCTTAAGATCAATATATCTGCCCTGTTCGGCCGTTGTCTTTCCATTGGTATCATCAAGAAAAGGCAGGAAATAAGTATTTTTATACTCTTCCTTCCCGCTCAACCTTATGTTCTGATATAATTCCAACTTGTATTTTTCACCGTATAATTCAAAGTGCAATATGGCAAACCTTCTGTATTCCTGCTGTTTTGTTCCTGAGGAGGCCATCTTAAAAACAGGCTGGTTTTTTAAGTATTCTATTCGGGCCGTAACAATACAGTTTTCATTGAAAGGAAAAAAATGAATACCCGGAAAGACTTTCAATTCTTCCCGTTTCAGCGGAGTGGTATCAGGATTCAGGTAAAATCCGCTGAGCTCGTTCTGAAAAGCCATTACTTCTTCCCTTGAATGTTGGGAAAACGTTAAACTTGAATATAATAACAGAATTATGAGTAAATTTCGCATGTTATTTTTTTTCAAAATTACTATTTATTTCGTTCAACTTTTAAATATTTTAACGATATGAAAACAGTAAAACACATCACGCTGGCGGCCGCCTTCCTTGTTCTTCCTTTTTTTTCTTTTGCCCAGGACCGGAATCCGGAATCTGAAGTACAAAATACCAAAACAACATTTTCGGTTGAAATCAACAGCAAAACTACGCGTGATGAACTCACCCGGATTGAAGAGATGTTCAAAGAAGAATATAATATAACCCTTTCTTTTGAGGACGTAAAAACGGCGGATAAAAAAATCATTGCTTTTAAAATGAAGCTTCAGAACGGTAAACAGTCCATCACAAAATCGGTACAGAATACAAATGTTCCGATAGACGCCTTCACGATCCATATTGAAGACCGCGGATCCCAGAAATATCATGTTACTATTGAACATCATGAGACAGACGGTCTCACTTCTTTTATACAGCAACGCAATCCCGGTATTTTTGATTCATTCACGGATGATACGGCCAATACCGATTTCCCCGATCTGAACAGGGAAATGGAGATGATGATAAAGGACATGGAAACTGTACAACAGAAGTTCCTGCAACTTTTTAATAACGTGCAAAATGATGCACCGGAAGTTTATAAAGGTAAGCAGACAGATACGGATAAAACGACTGCTGCCGTTATTCCCGGAACGGATCAGTAAACACGACAGTTTCGACAGCACTTCACGAAGGTTTTTAAACCATGCCGTCTTTTTTTGTATTTTTACTAAAATTTTATGCGATGAGGAACTATCTTATATGTATTGGAGCCGCGCTACTGTTTGCCTGCAATTCAAAATCACAGGAAATCAATTTCAGACAGGTTTTTGAGCTGAAAAATACGCACAGGGAAGTATCTGGGATGGTGTATCATCAAACTACGGGAAAACTCTGGATGTTACAGGATAAGGGAAATCCTTCGGAACTTTATGTTTACTCAACCGACGGAAAGTTCGAAAAAAACGTTGCCGTCAACAACCAGCAGAATACCGACTGGGAAGACCTGTCGCAGGATACTGCAGGTAATCTTTATATAGGTGATTTCGGAAATAATAAAAACGACCGCAAAGACCTGAGAATTCTTAAAATCAATACACCAACATTAGAGGACCGTTCCCTGAGCACTGTCCAGGAAACTTCATTTTATTACGAGGACCAGAAGGAATTTCCTCCGAAAAAAAAGGATCTTCTTTATGATTGTGAAGCCTTTGTAGCTACAGCTGATACTTTTTACCTGTTTACAAAAAACAGAGCCAAAGGTTTCGACGGCACTTTTTATGTGTATAAGGTTCCGAACAAACCAGGCAGTTTCAAAGCGGAAAAAATTGCAACTTTAAAGACCTGCGGACGATACAAAAGCTGTGCGGTTACAGGAGCATCCATCAATCCGAAAGGAAATAAAATTGCGTTGTCCACACATGACAAGGTATTCCTTATTCCTTTTAAAGACGATGCATCTTTTGCGCAGGAACAAATGGAAATAATCGAGTTATTGCATCATTCCCAAAAGGAGGCTGTCGCTTTCAAAAACGACCATGAACTGTATCTCGCTGATGAAAATGAAGCAGATACCGGAGGCGGGCAGGTTTACGTATTGGATTTAAATTAAAATTTAAATCCAATACCAAAACTTATAAGCTCATCCTCTTTACCTGCAAATACACCTACATAACCTGTAAAGGATTCTAAAGCATTAAGCCATAATCCGGCACCGTAACTCTGGTACCATTCGCTGTTTGGATTGTATTTGTTCCAAATCCTACCGGCATCGTATCCCACATAAATTCCGTAGCTTAAAGGCAGTACACCGTTTGTAATATGCTTCATTTTGTACCGGATATCCTGGCTCAGCACAAATGAAGTATCCCCTATGAAACGCTGCTGGCGGTAACCTCTTAACCCGTTATTCGATCCCAGTGACGCAGCCTGGTAGAAATGGTAATATTCACCAAAAATCTTTTCAAGCCCATAGGTTGAAGACCAGGTAAGCTTTTTGTTGTTTGAAATGGGTACTACGAAATTCAGTTTTGAATTCAGGTACTGATGTGACCTGTTGAGATTGTCCGTTGAAAAACGTGTTCCAAACAACAACATAAAACCCAGACCTGTTGTAGGTTCCTGATCATTGTCATAGTTCTCGAACTGGTATTTCAAACGCCCTCCAACGAAATCATTCCTGTGGTAATCGTCATTAAGTCCGTTTACCAGCTGTTCATCAATAAGCCGGTTGCGCGTATCCTCTATTTTTGTCGATTCATAGGTTGCACCGAATAAAAAGGAACTTCCGTTACGTCCTTTCCATTCATAGGACGGCTTGAATTCGAACTGTGACGTCCGGACACGGTAATAATTCTCTTCAAACTTTTCATGATCATACCGGTCTAAATTTGCCCGACCGAAGAAATTCCTCGTAAAGTTGGAAGAAGTAGCCAGTCCTTCAATATTCCAGTAACCTGTATTGGAATAATCCTTAAAGCTTCCTTTATAGGCAGCCGAAAAACCTTCATTGGCGAAATTATACTTCACACGCAACTGGTGTTTTTGGGTATACGGATTCCTGTTAAACCTGTTAATAGTATAAATACCGTTTAATCCGAGTATTACCCCGTTGTCCCTGTTATACCCCGCATCGGGCAATATTGTAAGGATATTAAGCGGCGCTTTCCTGTAATCGTATTGATTCAGGGCATACTGATCTTTTAATACTACGGCAGCATTTCCTTTATTTTCGATAGTATTAGGTTTGGTTTTGTAGTCGAAAATCTTTGTAGGAGTATGTGATTCCACACTATAAACATCGTTATTGCGCCCGCCGATTAATTTGAGCCTTATCGGGGACCGGGTTCCCGTAACCTTAAGCTCGTCATCGTCGTCCAGTCCGTACACCCATACCTCTTTCGTATTTTCGGGAAAATAAGTATAAACGTTCATAAGGGTATCTCCCGACTTTTTATTCCGGAAATGGTTCACGACGATCCGGTCTGCCGCAGTTTCTACAACAAAACGATCCTTTTTATTGGTTCCTACTACCGTTGCGTATTTAAACAGTTCTTTATAATACTTTTCCGAGAAGTCCACAAGTCCGGCCCTGCGTTTCTTCAGAACGGTAATAATATCACCGGTGTATTGTCCCCGGATCTCTTTTGGGAGACTGTTAAAGGCGGCTTCCACAACCTCATCATTAATTCCCTCTACAACTTCGCTGGCAGTTTGTTTCCAGTCATCGAGCGTTGTGTTCTGTA
>Ga0308158_10000422_pt1 | contig 71099 bp, 69 predicted proteins | sample PhyBR2_FD_201038 | JGI IMG/M metagenome (GOLD analysis project Ga0308158, IMG submission 201038) | Phyllosphere microbial communities from UC Gill Tract Community Farm, Albany, California, United States - DLSLB.R2 | ecosystem: Host-associated > Plants > Phyllosphere > Unclassified | place: USA... | reverse complement strand
GACCATAAAACGGTGAGCCTTGGCAATTTTACCTCGGCAGCCGGTGTGTACATGGTGGTGGCCTATATTGACCAGATACCTCAGATCAAAAAAATCATTATTAAATAAACATAAGACACTATTTTGAGCTTAACTGAAAACACGTTAAAGTCAGGACACCGGTTCCTGTCTTACCTTGCGCTTATCGGCACCCTGTTCAATTTTATTGTATACCCTGCGTATGCAATGGTAGAGCATTTTCCCTACGGCGTAAGATCGCATATTTATTACCCGTTTGTACGGCCTTCTGACCCATCCCCAGAAGTGCAGGCAGAAACGGTTCACAAGCAGGACGGTACATCCGCAGAGAAGGAGAAGACCGTTCATATAAAATCGCATAAAAATACATCAACCGTTTCAACTGAAACAGGATTTGAAATCTACGCTGCTGAACCTTTGGGTGTCATCGGCTACAACAATTCCAGTGGCAGCGACGACCCGTCGGACAATATTTTCCGTTTTGATGTGGATAAAAAACTGCTCACGGGCAAACAGCTCACGTTGAGTTATGATGTGTACGGAATTGAGAACGCATCGGGTGTTGCCCGCAGCATCAACGAGCATACAGCAACAGGAGGGTATTTTGCAAAAAAATCAACTGCCTGGAAAACAGTTGAAGAGGTTATCTCCATCGACCAGCTCAAAGAGGGAATGAACCACATTCTGTTTACGACCTTTGAAAACCAGAAGCTCGACTATAAGGTAAAGAATTTGAAGCTAACGGCACTTCCAGCTGTAGAAAACACGTATGTACACCTTGCAGACGGCAATATGCTGTATGAAAAAGACGGTAAAGCCTATGTAAAGGGAACCGTACTTTTAAACGCAGCGCAGCTTAGCATCAACGGTAAAGACGTTGCGGTTCGCGCTGGTGAATTTGAAACGGTACTGGAAAATGCTTCCGAGGTAAAAAGCCTTAAAATAACACTTATAAAGAACGGCCAGGCTGTTTACAGTGAAGAACTGCCGGTATCGGTGCATCATGAAGTGTCGGATGCTCTTGGTTACAAGGCACCCGAGGTGCGTTACGGAATCCGTACAACGGAAGAAGGAACCTATAATTTTGGATTAGACGCTGTTGATTTTAAAATAACGGCAGCGCAGTATGCCAAAGCCGACCAGATTACGGTACAGCAGCTGCGCGAAGTAGACCGCGCACCACTGGGTACGAACATAGTGAATGTAACCTCGGGCAAATCGGCTTACCGATTTTTGCCCGAAGGAGCAAAGTTCAGCGAAAAGGTGCCTTTAACGCTGGCTTACGATAAGAACCTGTTGCCAAAGGGTTATAATGAAAACGACATACAGGTCTTGTATTTTGATCTTCAGAAACGCAGCTGGGTAGCGGTGGAAACTGACACCATCGCACTTGATGAACAAAAGATCACAGGATTAACAGACCATTTTACCGATTATATGGCAGGGGTTATTCAGGCACCGGAATCACCGGAAACGAGTTCCTTTACCCCGACGACGATCTCCGGTATCCAGGCAGCCAACCCTACGGCAGGCATCGTACAGATCCAGCCACCGGTAGCCAACCAGAAAGGAGATGGTACGGTTGATTTTCCTATTGTGCTTCCTCCGGGAAGAGGAGGCCTAACCCCGTCGCTTTCCGTTACCTATAACAATAATGGAGGCAGCGGGCCTGTTGGCTATGGCTGGGACATCCCGGTACAGACCATTTCGGTGGACAGCCGTTTTGGTACACCGCTTTACAGTACATCACAGGAAACGGAATCCTATCAGTTTAACGGAGAAGACCTGTTGCTGCAAAGCGGTACTACATTGTACCAGCCGCACCGCCCAGGTACCTTTATCAACAGGGTAACAGATGCTACTTTTGTTCCAAAGGTAGAAGGTGCTTTTTCAAAAATTGTACGAAAAGGAACCAGCCCCGCAAATTATTACTGGATTGTATACGACAAATCCGGTAAAAAATATTACTATGGTAACGTAACTAAAATAAGTTCAGGAACCGGAGGTAATATTTCCAAATGGTATCTGGACAAGGTAGAGGATGTCAATGGAAACTATATCTCCTACCATTATCAGAATTTTTCTAAAAGTACGCAGGATAATCTCAACGGCGCAGTGGAATTTCAGCTGGCGATCATCATGTATTCACGTAATAATTCACTGGAAGCTTCCTATAATAACGGAACACTCCCGTGGTACCAGGTGAACCTAACGTATAACTCAAGTAAAAGAAATGACAGTTTCTTCAGTTACAGAAATGGCTTTAAGGAAGCAAATGCCGTCTTATTGCAAAAAATTACGGTAACATCAATGAAACCACTTGTTGATCCCAACGGACAACCGGACGGTCCGCAACCGTGGGTAAGTGATTTTGAGACGAACTACCTTTTCAATTATGAAAACGGGCAGTTTGGGAAAGTACGTCTAAGGTCAATTATGACTCAAAACAAAAAGAATAATGCGGATGCCGCAGGTGGGGCATCGACAGATTCTTATACGCATAACTTCGAGTATTATAATGATGTCGAAGGTGGGCAGCTTTTCGCAGCAGCAAAAGAGATTAAAACCGAGAAAGACTTTAGCAATGACAAGTATGCTGCCTTATCTGCAACCAAAGAGAGTTATAGTTCGTGGGAGGTAAATGTCGGAGCCGGGGTATCGCCTGCATTTAATCCACCGGTTTGGTGGCCGTTCAGCTTTAGCGGCACCATTAACTTTGCCTTTCCTTCGGACGTGTCCACAAGCAGTAAACCTTCGACGATGCTTTTGGATATAGACGGGGACGGACTTGACGATAAAGTAATTAAGACAGAAAATGAAGGGATCAAATACCGCAAGAACCTTGGTGGACTTGCCTTTAGTAAACAGCTTTATAAGGTAACAAACCTAATGGACCTTGGATGGACGGAAAGTATGTCTTCCACCAAGCCTGAAATGTCACTGAGCCTGCTTTTTGGTAGTTTTAGTGCTTCCAAGTCACAATCCAATGCACGTTCGCGAAGCTTCTTTACTGATGCCAATGCCGACGGCCTGCTTGATTACGTGAAAGACCGCATTGTGTATTTCGGATATATTGATCCAAAAAGCGATTTGCCCACTTTCACGGCCAACAGTGAACTCACTCCAAACCTTATCCGTCTGGAAGGTTCGGCAGACCCTGCCATTTCAGCTCCGCTTCCCGATTTAAGTATTGGAAACGACCTTATGGATGTGGTGAAGGTATGGGTGGCACCGGCAAAAGGACAGGTTAATATATCGGGTACCATTACGAAAAACTTTGTAGCATCGCATAACGGAGTGCGTTATTCGGTTGAGAAATCCGGAGGTACTCCAAGCCTGCATTTCAGTTCACCTAATTTTCCGATCAAGGTATATGATCCACGGATTCCCCTGGTACCCTGGGATCCTGTTGATTTTATTGTTGTGGGACCAGCAGTACCAATTAATAATAATACCAAAGAATACATCGTTCAACCTACTTTACTGGTTGAAGATAGTATGGACATTACAAAAACAGTTAATGTTGAGCTGGGAGATCACATTTACTTCCGTGTTAACAGCAGCCAGCTGCCGGACCAGGCTGTAGAAGTAGACTGGGATCCGATTGTACAGTATGTTGGCGGAACACCTGATCAATACAGCGAATCTATGTTATATGGGGATGTCGTGGCCGAACCTGTGGTTATTTCAAAGCCAGGTCAGTACCGTGTAGAATGGGCACAAAATACAGTATCCGCTACAGGCGCCGAAGTGGTCATCAATGTAAAGGCTTACCGTCTTGACCAAACCAGCGGAGCACATATTGCAGTTTCGGGAACCAGTGAAATCATCCATACTCAAAAGGTAGCAGGATCAACCACTACGATAGCGTACCCGGCGGCGGCCATCCAGATCAACCCAAGCGGAGTTGATCCGAATAATCCTGATACCTATGTATATGTGGAAGTGGAAGCGATCACAAAAAACACCATGAGATGGAAAAACTTCGACAACGCGTTTGTTCCGATGTTTAAAAACATGGTCACAGGGGAAACCAAGCATATGATTCCAAAGTATGAGGCAATGGAGACAATCGTGGCTTCTTATCCGCCGCTAAAGGTAGTTAGCCCGACCCCCATCAAGATCAAGCACAACTTTGTGCTTACCGCATGCCAGAGTCAAAACGGAGAGTGCCGTGACCAGTTTATTTACATGATCGCGCGTTACGAAAACGGCCAGGTGGCTACAACTACAACCGGGCGACAGGCTTATTTTCGATACCGTTTAGGTGCAGAAGGTAATGTTGTACAGGTACGACAGCTCGAAGGAAGCAGCTTTGATAATTCGCCTATCGTCAGCACAGCAGACTCACAAATCGATATTCCAGCCGGCAAGATTCTTTCGTTAGAATATACTACTGACAAATATGTAGTAGCTTCTGTATTGAATCATTATCAAAACAATACCGGAGACCTTATTACAGGAAATATTGCGGCCTTCGCCGCTACACCAGCGGCAGGTACCTCAGGGGCAACAACCATGAACATTCCGAACGGAATACGTGCGAACATTGGGACTAAAACGACCTTTGAGCTTGGGCTTGGACTGTTGTACAAAAACTGGGGACAATTTGCATACAAAGGTGCTGCCCCGGATGAAGACTTTAAACCTATTGAGCAACCATTTGTCAGCAGGGTTGCGATTTCAGGAATCTCGAGTGTAAATCCTTCGCCGAAAGAAAAGCAGAAAATGGAGGAACTGATGAAAACACCGAAAGAAGAAATCGAAAGCATGTCTTTTGATTTTGAACAAGAAAAGATTATGGTCGGTGGAAATGAAGTCGAAATCAACCAGAACATGCTTGAGGCGGCCAAGCATTTTACTATGCTGCGCAGTGACCGCGCTCTTGGAGGATGGAGTTCGCACGCGCACCTTTATGTTAAACCAACTAAAATGGCACCTTACCTGCGTGTGGACAATGGCGGAGTATTACCTATGCTTCCAGTACAGCAACCTTCTGCTGTAGGACAATACGGGGCCGTATCCATTGTAAAGGAACATACATCCGAATCCAAAAGCCAGGGTTACAGCCTTACTTTTTATGGAATTGGTGGAGGTCAGACGAGAAGTGAAGCTACTTCACGCCAGCTTAACGACTATATGGATGTGAACGGGGACGGTTACCCTGATATCATCGGCGACAAGATCCAGCTTACCACAAGCCGTGGAGGACTTGGCCTTCCTGCCAGCAGCGCAAGCTTCTGGAATGTCAATGTACTTGGTTCAACATCGAGCACCGGTGAAGGTCAGTCCGCCGGAGGTTCACCGGCTCATATTATGGCATGGGCGGGTGCAAACGGAAGTTTTAATAACGTTAAGGTTGGAAACAACTCTTCTTTTGTAGAAAATATAGGCATTTCGGGCAGCCAGTTTGAAACAACTACTTTGCCTGAAAAAGTTATGGTTGATATTAACGGTGATGGATTGCCGGATATCATCAAACCGGGGAATGTCGTAGAGTTTAACAATGCCCGTGGATTTGCCGCCTCAACATGGGCGAATTACGGAGCGCCTTCGCGCAGCGTGACCAAATCCTTCGCACTGGGAGCCAACGTATCGGGATTCTCGCAATTTAAAGACCTGCTGCCAAGCAGTATGGTCTCGGACATTATAGGACAATCAAACCTTGACCTTGCCTTTGGATTTTCAGGATCACGCAGCGCCACGCACAGCAAGAACGATTTCATCGACTTTAACGGTGACGGACTACCGGATTATATAGACAACGGACTCATCTCGTTCAATACGGGAACAAACCATAACGGAGGTAACTATAGTTTACCACGCCTTGCGGAATCCTCATCCTCTTCTTTCGGATCAACGATAAACGGGTCGATCCTCATTCCAATCGCAATACCAATAGCTGGAATCGTTATTAAAGTCGGCGGTGGTGGTGGAAAAAGCCAGGGTTCAACCTATAATGAAGAAAACGTAAGCCTGCGTGATTTTAATGGCGATGGGTACGTGGATATCGTGGAAACGCCAAGTGATGATATCATAAGGGTGCAGCTGTCTAAAATAGGCCGTACCAACATGCTTAAAAAGATCACAAACCCAACAGGATCCACCATTGAAATGGACTACGGAACCGCGAATCCGATTACGGGTGATAATATAGGAAGCACTTATGCCATGCCGTTTAAAAAATGGGTCTTGAAATCTGTTAAAGTTTACGACGGCTATGCCGGTGATGGTGAAGACGTACAACAGTATGCCTATGAATATGGTATGGGGTATAAAGACCGCCGTGAACGTAAATTTTTAGGATTTGGCGTGGTTAGATCACATCAACTTAACAAATCGGGACAGGTGTACCGCACGCACGAGCAAAATTATATGCTCGTAGACGTTGATCCTAAAAAGATTTATTTACAGGGTACCACTTCAGACAGCCGCATGTGGCAGTACCTGGGTAACCTTATAAAAATGGAACGCACATTAGACGGTACGGGGCGCGAGATTGACAGAAAAGATTATGAATACAGATCTTATTCAATAGGCGGAACAAATGCACCGACATTGTACCAGACCGATGCATCGGGTTATGTGGCTCCAACCTGTACAGATCTTACAAGGATTTTAACGCTGCCAACAAAAGTAACCAGCTACGTTTTCCATTATAACGGGGCGCAGACCTCGCCATCTTACCCACAACAGAAGGAAGAATATTTCGACTTATATGATAAGTACGGCAACCTGCTTAAATACAGGGAAAATCCGAACTACGATAACAACATTGTTGAAATAGGTTACCATTATCTGGATAATGCTTCACTATATGTAGTAAATGTACCAGCATTGCATAAGGTAAGTTCCAGACGTTATACCACCACGTCTATTGATGCAAAAGGACAGGTAATCGCTATTAACCGCTATAAAAGCGGAACAGGGGTTGGTGATATGGCCACGACGAACCTGGAGTACGATGCCTTGGGGAACCTTACCAAGGTAACGATGCCTAGACCGCAGATGACCACCGGAAACCGTATGACGTATACCTATACGTATGACGCCCTGTTCCGGCAGTACCCGATAAAGGTAGTTGATGCATATGGCTATAGCAGCGAAACTGCTTATAACCATTTTGGTAAACCGGTAAGACAGAAGGACCTTAACGGTGTGGAATTAATTTACGGTTACGATGCCGCAAGACGCAATACGTTTTACAAAGGACCATACAATACCACATGGACCCTTAAAAACGAGTTTAAAAAAGGCGCTGACGGACTGTATTATGCCATAACCAGACACAACATCAAGGACGAGGTACTCGCTGCCGGAGAGCAGATCTTCCATACCTCTTCGTTTGCCGACGGGCTTGGCCGTATCATCCAGACCAAAAAGCAGCTTGATCTTAAACCAACCTGTACGGGATCTACCGGTTATCGTTTTGCCACCTCAGGCAGACAGGTATATGACGAGTTCGGGCGTATAGTTCAAAGCTTCCTCGGGCAGGAAGAGTTTGATTGTGCCGGTGTATTTACCCCAGCGCTTTCAACTAAAAAGGTGCTTACGCATGCTGACCAGGAGAAAACGTCTTATGTATACGATATGCGCGACCGAATGGTGCAACAACATGTGCATGGACTCAATGCCACGACAAAATTCGATTACGGTTTTGAACTGGACAATGTCATTGGACGAAACCTCTCGTTCGAGAAGGTTACATTACCTGAAGGTAATATCTCGTACACCTACAAAGATGAGAAAGACCGTGTTCGTGTTACCAAACAGAGCGACGGAATCAAAGACCTTCGTACACAATACGATTACGACATCCTGAGCCAGCTTACAAAGGTAACGGACATGGAGAATAAAGTCACAACGTATGAGTACGACGATTTGGGCCGTAAAACAAAAACAGTGCATCCGGATTCCGGAACGTCTTTGTTTACGTACGATCTTACCAATAAGCTTACCACGAGCCAGAACCAGAACATGCTGTCGCAGAACGTGAACCAGAAAATTGTGTACAATTACAATTATGATCGTCTAACAAGCATTGTTTATCCAGCATTTACAACAAACGGGCAGTCGATTCCGAGTCATACCGTAAACTATACCTATGGGGCCAATGCAGCGCCGGACTATGCAGCAGGACGCATTACGCAGATAACGGATCTTACCGGAACCCGTAACATGAAGTATGGTAAATTAGGGGAAGTGGTAGAGGAAACCCGTACATTAACCAATGCTTCTTCAGGAAACCTGTATTTTAAGACGAATTTCCGTTACGACAGCTGGGGACGCATTATGGAAATGACCTATCCCGATGGTGAAAAGCTTACGTATACCTACAACAGAGCAGCACAGCTTACGAACATCACCAATGACCAGGGGCAGGTTTACCTTAAGAATGTGGAGTACAATTACTTTGACCAGCCTACACGTATTGTTTACGGCAATGATGTGGTGACCATTAACGATTATGATCTTACACAGCGCGTACGTGCCATGAAGTTAGAGCGGCCGAACCAGAGTACCTTTATGAACAATGAGTACTCGTACGATAAAAACCAGAACATTATAAGCATTGTGAATAGTGCTTCACAGCACGACATTTTACAGTTGGGTGGTATTTTTGACAAAATGTTTACGTACGATAAGTTCAACCGTCTGGCATCCTCAACGACGCAGTGGGACGGGTACAACGAAAGCCATTACCACACCCTGGACATGAATTACAACGGAGTTCACGCCATTGCATCCAAAAAGCAGGTTCATAAGGTAACCACACCAACCTACAACGGACCGTCCGATAATAATTACAATGCAGAGTATACCTACAACGCAGGTAAAAGCTCGGTTAATAAAATTGCTTATACAGGTTTGCCGGGTGGTGCCAGTGCGGTATCGACCTTTACTTATGATCCAAATGGTAACATGACGGGGTATACTACTAATTATGGTGCCTTCAGCAACCGCAAGATGATCTGGGATCAGCAAAACCGCCTTATGGCAGTTGTAGACGACAATACCAAGGTCAACCATTATGTATACGACCATGCAGGCGAACGTACCTTTAAATCAATTGGGGCTGTAACGCAGGTAAACATCGGAGGTGCCGGTATATACAGCGTACTTAATTTTGACAATTACCTTGTGTACCCTTCGGGTTACATGGTTGTGGATATTGGTAAGGACCAGTACAGCAAGCATTATTACATTAACGGTAAACGTTTTGCAAGCCGACTTGACGAAGGAGCGGGGCAGTTTACCGGTATGCGTGCCAAAGGTTTGGGCAACGTGCAGGACACTGCTGATACAGCGGCTCAGACCGACGGTATGGACTTTACTTCCACCCTTGGCATTCAGAATACAACCTATAACATTGCGCCAGGGAACGACGAGAATAACTGTAAACAACAGCTTCAGGCACTTTTTGAAAGTTACCAGCAGTTAAATCAATCAGAACCAACAGGCAGATATCAGGAATGTCAGGAAAAGATGGAATCGCTTCTTCAGGAAGCTTTAACCGGTGCAATGACCTATTGTGAAGCTTTTCAGGAAGCCAATAAGTATGTTTGCGAACCAGTGGATCCGAACAACCCGCCGACAAACGAACCCGATCCTATGAACCCGCCAAACCCAACAACCGGGGAACAGACACAGGCCGACTGTTTAACAGAACTCAATGCACTTATTGCCAAATACACGGCACAGATGCAGGTTATTGGTTCAGGTGTAATATTTGAATGGTATAAATGTGTGGACATTTGTATAACCAAAGTGCTTCAGAACAACACCAACGCGAAAGCTTGTTGGGAACGTTTTAAAATAGACGGTGTGTGGTTACCTGGTTGTGATACCTACATTACCGAATGTGGCTGCGGACCTAAACCCGAACTTACCGAGTACCGCAGTTGTCCGGCTATGGCGCTTATTTACATTGACATGAACCTTAAACCAGATTTAAGCAACGCCTGTGCGGTTAAAGCATATGTGGAATCGAAGTATAAATGTGTGCGCGAACCATTACCGGGAGAAACAGCACCGCCTACACCGCCGGTTACGGTAGACCCTTGGACACCGGATCCGGATTCCAACACGCCGCCTCCGGATGAAGATTACGACGAAACAAAACGCAAACCGATCTGGTGGTACCATACCGACCATTTAGGAAGCAGTACGTATCTAACCGATAACTTCGGACGTCCAACGCATTATTACGACAATATGCCGTTTGGAGAAACAATGGTGGAACACAACCAGAGTACTTTTGGCAAAGGTAAGTATGATAATGCTTACAAATTCAACGGTAAAGAACTGGACGCATCAACCGGAATGTATTATTACGGAGCGCGTTATTATGATCCAAGAATCAGTATATTTGTAAGTGTGGATCCGAAAGTTCACGAAACCAAAACGCCTTATCAATATGTAAGTAATAATCCTATTATGAGAATCGACCCAACAGGGATGAATGATCACGATTATAAAAAGAGTAAAGAAACAGGAAGACTTACTATCGTACCAGGAAGTAAAGATAATCCTGAATACGATAGAATTATTGATGATCAAGGGAACACACTAAAAGTTGATAAGGGGGTTATTAATAGTGAGACTCAACAAGTAAAACATACAGCATTTGCAAATGGTCAAAAAACTTCGGTTACCTACGACGCTTATAAGTTTACAGATAAAGAAAAGGCTTATGAATTTTATGAATTTATGTCAAATCGTGAAACGAATTGGGTAGAGTTTTCATTAAGTGATGTAACATCCTCCTCTGGACAGAATTTTTACAATGTTGGAACAATCGGGGAACAACTTCAAGAAGCTGCATGGGGAATTTTATTTGATAACGAATATGCAAAAGATAAGGGAGTAAAATTAAATGTATTACGTCACTATCATCCGTGGAATCCAGGTCCTTCCGATGCTGATCTACAAGGTAAAAAGATGTTTCATCTCAAGTATCCAAATCAAGAAACAAAATATTTAATTGACTGTAAAGAATGTGAATTTGATGCAAAAACCCAAAAAGCCAAACCTAGATCTGAAACTCCTTATTAGCATATTAATATTGAGTTTTACGGCAAATAGCCAAAACATGAGAAGTTCCATTGATGTCCAAAAGGTTAACGATCCAAATGGTTATTTTACAGACTGCATTGCAGACTTTATCAAAAATAAAAGCCAAGATTGTAGCGATGGAGAGTTCTTCTATTACATTGATTTTTACGATGAGAAGAAGTTTTACATCTCTAGACTGTATGAAGATTATAATAATTTTATGGAAAGCTGCGCTGCATATATTGTGGTAGATGAAAAAATAGTTTTTATTCAAAAAAGTGACTTTTGGAAGAATTATTATCAGGAAACAGGTAGATACAAGACTTTTTCTTACTTGAAGACGGACAATGGGACATTTTTTCCAGCGGGTTATCAAAGTGATAGCCGGTTCTACAAAATTGAAAATGGAAATGTCATTTTGGAAAGATTTCTACCTTGTAAAAGGAAATGATTTATTGATTAATAGCCAGTTATTATTACTGGCTATTATTTTAGCGTATGTCTTATTTGTAAGTAAAGACCCGATGGCGGAAAGAACCATGACGCCATACCAATATGTAGGAAACAATCCAGTTAATATGGTTGATCCAACTGGAATGAACCATCATGATTATAAACTTAACAGTGATGGCTCTCTAAAGTTGTTAAATGAGACTACAGATGACTTTGACAGAATATTTAGAGAAGATGGAAAAAAAAGTATTACTGTAAGTAAAAGCTTTTTATGGGGTGAAAATCCTTCAGGGAGATTTAATCCAACTTTGCCAACATATGGAAAAAAAGCAAAGTATAATTTAACTAATGCAGAGGTCGGCTTTTATGATGGCTTTAGATCTGACTCAAAGTATAATAGACGTATGCCTAGACATCACCATGTTTTTTCTCCGTATTTAAATAAAACAATAAGATATGATAATGAAAGTTTTAATTTTATTAAGTAGTATTTTAATTTTACATTCATGTAAAAAAGACGATATCATTTTTAAAAATTATCAGTTTGAAAAAGAATTAAATAACTTTATTAAGGAAAATGAGGAACCACAAAAAATAATATATTTATATATTGTTGATGGAAAGGATTTATATGACGATGTTGATCCAGAGGATTTTGGAAAAACTTTTTTACTATTTTATTTTGGAGAGCCAAGTTCTTGTAATGGATTTTATAAATCTTTTGAATATAAAGGGAAACAAATTCTTTTGTATGATTTTTCAGATAAAATAAAATTCTCTGATTTATTAGATATACAAAAAGGAGAAAATATTTGTAATAGTGATCTGTTAATAGATTATGCTAATACAACTATATTTAAGCAATATTACTTTAATAAAGAAAAAAAATTAATAGAGATGAAACGAGATGGAAGCCAAAGAGTAATTGAATAAATTAACTATATAATAAAACTCAGCAATATTGATTATTACAATGCAAAGCCCCTTATAATGGTATGGGGCTTTTTTATATAAAACTACTGCCGGTGTACATTTTAAAACTTCGACTTTTAAAGGGATGCAGTTGGTTTATATTACCAGAATGGTCTTTATACTTTAATGGGAATCAGTGTATTTGTAATTAATTTGATAATATCTGCAATAGAAAATAAAAGTAAGAAGGAGAATTTAGTTTTTCTTTGTCATAGTATGCAATTAAGTTAAACATATTGCAGGATCATTAGATAAATATAATGATCCTTTGGCGGAAAAAACAATGACGCCATATCAATACGTTCATAACAATCCAATTAACCTAATTGATCCAACCAGAATGAGTGCCGAAGGTGGCGGAGGCGGATTATGGTCGAGAATCATAAACAGTGCAAAATCCTTCCTCGGTATAGATTCTAATGAAAAACCTGCCGCAAGCCCAATTGAACATACAGAGCTGGATGAGATTACTATATCTGCAAACAGAAAGCCTAGTTGGTTTCAAAGAAATTTTTCTAAAGATAAGCTTTCAAATGATTGGAAAAATATCAAGGAAAGATCCGGTGGTAATCATTTTGTAAACTGGTTTGCATCAAACATTACATTAAGTGGTTCAGGTAGAGTAAATAATGCGGTAGGATTGGCAGCCACAGGAGTAGAAAATTCATCTCTTAGAGTACCAATGGGAACAGCACGACCAGGAGCACCAGTAAATTTTTTAGGTAATAATTACTATGGTAATGGTAGATGGTATTTAAAAGGAGCATATATTGGAAAAGCTTTAGGGAAATTTTCACTTGGTTTAGGAACTGCAATGGATACTTATGGCGTATATAAATATCAAATGAACCCTAATGATCCAAGTGCCGTACACCCTGCTAAAATGGGTATAAATTTAGGTGTAGGAATTTATGGAATGCAAGTAAATCCATTTTTTGGAGCCGTATACGGAGGCGCAGAGGCCCTTCATCCTAATGGTTTTTTTGGAGCATGGGCAGATGATGTCAACATGAAAAGTGAGTTTAGAGAACAGAATGGTTATCCATTAATAATTCAGAGGTAAATGAAAGCATATTATTATTTTTTTTATAGAATTTATCTTTTTTGGGAAAACGGACCAATGAGATTTTGGAGTCATTTTAAAACAGGGTTAACTATTATTTTTTTGGAAATATGGTTGGTATTGTCATTATTTATATACTATAATGTTTTTATTGATAGATATTTTCGTCTAGACAAGACCTTATTTCTTATTATTAGTACAATTATAATTGCAGTTAATGTTTATTTTTTTAACAGTAGTACTGATAAATGGATATTTTATAAAGAAAGTTTTGATAAAATATCTGCAAGGAAAAATTTAATAGGAGGGATAATTGTTTGGAGTATTATAATTTTAATAATCATCAATTTAATATTTGCTTTTTACATTATGGGTAAAGTTGATTGGGATGAATATAGATAGTGAACAATTTATTGAGCACGAAATAATATTATCTAGGAAAGTTATTGTAAAAGATTCAATTTAAATTAAAGAGGCTGTCTTATTAAGGCAGTCTCTTTTGAAATAAATTATAATCCAATCAAACATTATTGATCCAACCGGTATGTATGGTGAAAGCTGGCAAGGAGGTGGATACAAGCTAAAGAAAACATAAGAGTTAGCGCAGCTTAGAGGCGCACTTAAAAAGAAGAAGCGTTGAACAGTGCATAAACAGTAAGGATAATTTTAAGGGGCATGGTACCATACCGACCACTTAGGAAGCAGTACGTATCTAACCGATAACTTCGGAAGACCAACGCATTATTACTATAATATGCCGTTTGGTGAAATCGCAGCAAAGCAAGATTCACCGAACACCAAAACAAAATAAAGTGCGTGAGGTAAACGATGGTTGAACACAATCAGAGTACCTACAACGGCGGTCAGTATGACAATGCCTACAAGTTCAACGGTAAAGAAGTCGAAGAATCAACCCAAATGTATTATTACGGAGCGCGTTATTACGACCCTCGAATCAGTATATTTGTAAGTGTGGATCCGCTGGCGGAGAAGTATAGAGGTATTGGTGGTTATGTTTATGTAGCTAATAATCCTATTAATTTAATAGATCCAAATGGAATGGAAATCGTTAATGCAGATAGAAAAAGACTTGCTTCTCATCAAGGTAGATATAATAATTACAAAAAAACATCAGATTATCAAAAGTATTCGTCATTAACTCGTAAAGAGGCTAAAAAGCAGTTTGGAAATGATGGGTTAAGTAAGTGGGAAACTGTTCAAAGTACTATTAAAGATTTTGATAAAAATATTTCAAAATATCAAGATAGGGCTGATAAAACAGATGCTATAATAGCAAAATGGAAGACAACATCTCCAAATCTTTATAAGAAGATTGACGAAATGAAAGTTGATTTTTATTTAGGAGTGGATGAAGGGGTACAAGATAAAGCTTTTGGTACAACCGGAGGACCAACTCAATTTAAAGATAAATTTAATTATCGTGTTGATGATTTAAATATACGTAATGCGCTACCAGTGTTTATAAATAGTGGGGTTAATATTGATTCTATAGATGAAGAAACGGGTGAATACTCTTTAAATCATGAAGCAGGGCATTTTATTTTTGCAGTTGAAGATCCAGCATTATATCTTCAGGATAAAGAAACTATTGGGCCCAAAGATTATAATGGAGGACATCATTCTGATGCTAATACTGGAAAAGCAGCTCGAGAATATGGTAGAAAAAAAGATATTGAATAATGACAAAGAAAGTTTTATTATATGTTATAGTTGTCTTATGCTTATGTAGTTGCAAAACTCCTAGCTGGAAGACTAAATCTTTTGATTTAAAAACTAAAAATCAAGTGAATTGTTTTGATATTTTAAATAATCATGTTGGAGATATTTCTTTTATAAAGAATAAGGAATTTAGAAAAGTATCAAAATTTTTAAAAAAGAAATATAATGTAACTTACATTAGACATATTTTTTATATCGAATCGAAAGAACAGTATTATTGTGAATTTAACATAAATGATTATACTATTAATTGTTTATTAATTGATAAAAATTTTGAAATAGTTTCATTTGAGGAGATTTCGTTTGATTTATAAAAATATGATAGTGTAAAAATATTAACAACTAAAACAAATCCCTCTACTTGGATAACACCATTGTAGAGGGATTTTTTTATATAACACTACTGCTGTTGCACATTTAATAGTTCGACTTTTATAAGGACGCAGTAAGTAAGTGTGTTTTATGGTAGAACACAACCAGAGTACCTACAACGGCGGTCAGTAGGATAATGCTTATAAGTTCAATGATTTCGGAGGAAAAAGCGGGTTGAGCTTTTGACGAACGAACCGCGCAACGCGCTGAGTTGGATGAATCTACCCAAATGTATTATTACGGAGCACGTTATTATGATCCAAGAATCAGTATATTTGTTAGTGTGGATCCTAAAGTTCACGAAACCAAAACACCTTATCAATATGTAAGTAATAATCCTATCATGAGAATTGACCCAACGGGGATGAATGATCATGATTATAAAAAGAGTAAGGAAACTGGAAGACTTACCATCGTACCAGGAAGTGTAGATAATCCTGAATATGATCGTATAATTGATGACCAAGGAAATACTCTAAAAGTTGATAAAGGAGTTATCAGAAATGAAAATATGGGTATAAAAACATCAGGAATTAATATCCATACCAATGAGAAAATAGCCGTTACATACGATTTTTATCAATTTAATGATAAGGATAAAGCTTTTGAATTTTATGAATTTATGTCTAATCCTGACACCAATTGGGTAGAGTTTTCTTTTTCGGATAAAACTAATTCATCCGGTCAAAATTATTTTACTGTTGGTACGATTGGACAACAATATTCCGAAGCAACCTGGGGGATAATTTTTGATCAAGAATATACAAAAGATAGTAACATAAAGCTCAATGAAATGCGCCATTGGCATCCAATAAATGCAGGAGCATCTTATGAGGATATACGTGCGAAAGAGTACTTTTCTAAAAAATATCCTAATCAAAATACCAAATTTATAATTGACTGTAAAGAATGTGAATATGACAAAAAGAGTAACAAAGTTGTTCCGAGATCTATTACTGAGTATTAGTGTGTTTTTATTTAGCTATTCAACTTATGGACAGTACGATAAAAATATTTCTATTCAAAAAGCCATTGATGTGGAAAAAAAAATAACTGAGGTTATTGTAAATTATTTAGAAACTGAAGATCATAATTGTTCAGACTCTGAATTTTATTATAGTCTGTTATTTTATCAAAAAGACAAATTTATAATAGCGCGAGTATTTGAGGACTACAATAATTTTTTAGAAAATTGTGACGGTTATCTGGAGATAAATGGCAAGTATTTTTTTTTAGAAAATGAGAAACATTGGGTGCTATATTTAAACGAAACAGGACGTTACCAAAATTTTATTTCGAGCAGTTTAAAAAATGAACATTTTATACCTTTCGGTTATCAAGGTGATGCTAAATTTTACAAAATTGAGAACGGAGAAATTTTATTGGAACGGACTGAAAAATGTCGCAAAAAAGATTGAAAAAAATCTTAATACATACTATGTTAAAATAGATTTTACAGATTGAAAAATCCCAACCGCAAGGTTGGGATTTTGTTTAATAAGCTATATATTTTTATTATTACGGAGCACGTTATTATGATCCAAGAATTAGTATATTTATAAGTGTGGATCCTTTGGCGGAAAGAACCATGACGCCATACCAATACGTTCATAACAATCCAATTAACCTAATTGATCCAACCGGAATGAGTGCCGAAGGTGGCGGAGGCGGATTATTGTCGAGAATCATAAACAGTGCAAAGTCATTTTTAGGAATAAGTTCTAATGAAAAACCTGCCGCAAGCCCAATTGAACATACAGAGCTGGATGAAATTACCATATCTGCAAACAGAAAGCCCAATTGGTTTCAAAGGAATTTTTCTAAAAGTAAGCTTTCGAATGACTGGAAAAATATCAAGGAAAGATCCGGTGGTAATCATTTTGTAAACTGGTTTAAAAATCTAGATTTTTCAGGAGGTTTTTACTTCTATGACGATGACGGAAAAGCCAAAGGAGATCAGAGCTTAAGAAAAAGAGTTCATGGAAGAGGTGCTGAAGCTATCAACGTGACAGGTTTTATTCAAGCCGGATCTTCTGCTAAAGGAGGAGAAGGAATTAAATATGATATAGAAGATGTAAAAACTACTATTTCTATCTTTAATAATACTTTTTCCGGACTTAATTTAGGTAATAGCATTCCTGATTCAAAAGTTGAAGTTAATAGAGATTTTACATGGGATATTTTTTACGATGGCGCTACTCTTCTAAAATACTCACAACAATCGGGTGAGAAATCTCGCAAAATGGAAATGGTGATTCCTGTATCAAGATTATTTCCAACATTGGATAGTCTTAACGCAGTAAATAAATTTGGTAATGGACGAAGTAATCAAAACGATTAAAAATAAAAAATATGTATAGAATTGCTTGTAGTTTAATGATGTTATTGTTTATCGTTAGCTGTACAAAAAAAGATAATGTTCTAGTAGAATATAATTTCAAGAACGAGTCAGCTAGCTTCGATATAATTTATCCATTTGTAATGGATAATACTAAAAATAATTTTGTTGAAATTAAAAACTATAAATCTGAATATGATACCATAAAAAAGTATAAACGATATCCTATACTTTGTCTATTTATAGAGGATAGTATAGTTGACTATAATAAGAATATTATGCAAATAACTGGCGACAAGGCTCTCAACTACGGTGAGTATTATATTTACGATGAGAAGTTTAAAATACCATCAAAACTGTTAAAGGGAAAAAAAGGTAAGTATAAACTAACTATCGCTGTTCTTGATATTTTAGCTCGAGATACTATCAAAGCTGATCCATCTATAAAAGGTGATGAAGACAAATTAGATATGGAGTTTCTCGACACAAGAACTTTCCATGATATTGAAATAAAATGAGAAAGGTGGGGTCGGCTCACCTTCAGTCAGGTAGTTTTTCAATTGAAATTTAAATTAAATCTTCATGAAAAAGGCTCGACAATTAGTCGAGCCTTACTTTTCTAACTTCAAATCGAATAATGGAGAGGTTCGATTTTGACAGCAATTTTTGAATGTCACTAAATCTTTCTTTGAAGTTTACGAACATGAACCTATGGAAACTCCTTCTTCCCAAAATTTAAATGGTCGTAATATGATTTTCTGGCATTCCTTGACAGGATATCAAACAGAGGATGGAGATATTTTAAGTCCTGCTACATCTTTGGAACATGAGTTTGATCATTCAATAGCTCGTGTTTATGATACAGAAAAGTTTTACAAGCGAAAGAAAGCAGGTTTAAAAAATTATACAGATCAAGAAGAATACAGAGTTATAACTGGAAGTGAAACGAAAACGGCCCGTGCAAATGGTGAAATTTCAAAATCCAAACCTCAAACACGCTATTCCCATGTAAATGGAACTTTTGTACCTGTAATGTCTCCAAGTTCAAACCAAATTAGAAATACTAAAGAAAGAAGTAGTAAAAATGAAATAACGAAAGGACTTTATAATTATGGAAATTAATCTAAAATGTAAAATAAATATCTTAATTGGCATATTTGTTATAATTTGCTTCAGTTGTAATAGAAAAGATAATGTAAAAGTTGAATCACAAAATGTTAAAATACTTGGAACTATATATTACACGGACCCAAGTCTTACAACTTTCAAAGCTGTAGATTGTAATAATTTTAAAGAAGCTCTACGTTATTCAATTTCCTATATTCCTATTACAGATTTGACTTTTATAAAAAAAATAAAAGGAGAAATAGAACTGAATAAAAATAGTAAAGATGAAGAATTTATCGATGTCCGTTATAAGATTGAAATTGATAAAATCGTGTTATGTTTAGATGAGAGAGGTAACTATACCTTGAATAATATCTATATGGGGAAATTTAATTATTTTGAGGAATTAATTAAATATATTGAAACTAACAAAAAAAATAGTAAACTATTGGAACCGTTACCCGAATAGGTAGTTGAAAATATTCAACTATTTATATCTTCTATGGGTAATTTCTTTAGAAAAAAGCCTCCTTCAATTAAGTAAGGAGGCTTCTTTAGATAGATAAAAACTTGAAATCCGATTTAAGTAATGCCTGTGCGGTTAAAGCTTATGTAGAATCGAAATATAAATGCGTGCGCGAACCATTACCGGGAGAAACAGCACCGCCTACACCACCGGTTACAGTTGACCCTTGGACACCGGATCCAGATTCCAACACTCCGCCGCCGGATGAAGAATACGACGAAACAAAACGCAAACCGATCTGGTGGTACCATAGTGACCATTTAGGAAGCAGCACGTACCTAACCGATAACTTTGGTAGACCAACGCATTATTACGATAATATGCCGTTTGGAGAAACGATGGTTGAGCACAATCAGAGTACCTTTGGTAAAGAGCAATACGATAATGCGTACAAATTCAACGGTAAAGAACTGGATGAATCTACCCAAATGTATTATTACGGCGCACGTTATTACGACCCAAGAATTAGTATATTTGTATCTAATGATCCTTTGGCGGAAAGAACCATGACGCCATACCAATATGTACATAATAATCCAATTATGTTTACCGATCCTACGGGGATGGAAGCTGATGGGATTATCATACGAGGAGCAAATGGACAAGAGCATACTTACGGTGAGGAAACTAAATATACAGGTAATGATAAGTTTATAAAACAAACTTTATCAGACATCGATGAAATAAAAAAATCTTCTGAAGGAAACTATATGATTGAACGTTTGGATACATCAAATAATGATTTTATTATTCAAGAGTCAACTTCTAAAAATGACTTTCAACCAGATTCTATGTTAAAAGCTACTTTAAATAATAAAGAAGTTAATAGTAAGGGTACAGGAAGTTCTGATGGCTCTGGAGGAATCATAAGTTATAATCCAAATCTAACTACATCTGGAAAGAACACAGAAGGAAAACTTGATCGTCCTGCTTTTGTTGGACTTGCTCATGAATTGTTTCATGGTAGAGAATCAGATAAAGGTCAACTTTTTCGGAATTCGGATTCCGCTACATATTCCTCTAAACATCGAGATTTGTCTAAAAATGAATGGAGAGCTGTTTATTATGAAAATATTTTGCGAGGTCAGTTGAATATTCCATTAAGGACACATTATGGTCTTATGAAAGAAGAAGGCTCTGGATATACAAAAGGTAGTGGACCTAGATTAATAGACAAAAACAATCAACCAATAAACTATATAATACCTTAAAATATGAAAAGCTTATTTTTTATTATGATTAGTATGTTTTATTGTAATTCTTTTCTTATATCGACAAAGAATTATGAAGGGTACGTGTTTTATGCGAAGCATAGTGTTTGGTACGAGATTAAAAATCAAAAAGAAAGGTATACACCGACAGAGGATGATATTAACAAAGCAGAACTACTAATAAGAGAACAAATTAAGGAGATAAATAGTTCTTTAGAGAATCAATTTGATGGCTGTCCAGTTATTCACGAGAATTTACCAAATTATTATAGACAATATGTTGGATATATAAATAATAATGGCGAAAAAATAATTTGGGTAAATTTCATATGGAAAGACAAAACGAGTGTCATTAAATTAAAAGAAGATATAGTAGAAACTTTAGATGGATGTAGTTATTTTTGGAATATAGAGGTAAATATAAATAAAAGTAAATTGTATGACTTAAATATTAATGGATTAGGATAAAATGGTTATGTATCAGAAGTGTTGATATAATAATTAAAACCAACAGCCTCTTTACAAACGTATTGAGGCTGTATTATTATACACTTTACTGGTGTTGCACATTTTAAAACTTCGACTTTTCAAGGGACTCAGTAAGTAAGTGTGTTTTATGGTAGAACACAACCAGAGTACCTACAACGGCGGTCAGTACGATAATGCGTACAAATTCAATGATTTCGGAGCAAAAAGCGGGTTGAACTTTTGACGAACGAACCGCGCAACGCGCTGAACTGGATGAATCAACCCAAATGTATTATTACGGAGCACGTTATTACGACCCTAGAATCAGTATATTTGTTAGTAGCGACCCGTTAGTGGAAAAAACTAGGACACCTTACCAGTATGTTCATAACAATCCAATCATGTTTACGGACCCAACTGGTATGGAAGCAAGGATAACATTTAATGCAAAAACCGCACAACTAATGATAACCGATATGGACCATTATAAAGAAGGACTGAAAACGGTATATGTGTCGGCAAGGGATTATAAAGCTGGAGGAATTAGGGATGCCAAAGGTAATTTAATTGCTAATCAGACACTAGTTATTAATGGAGTCTTTTCAGGCGGACAGGGAGAACTTGATGGAATAATACAAGGTGGACGATATGGCGTTCAAAATGTAGCCTACGGTCCAAAGATGATTCCGATTCCAAATGGTGAATATGATGTCCTTAGTACTGATAATGATTATTATCGATTAGATGCCGTTGATTCATATAGATATGATGACACAACCGAGTTTGCACAACAAAAAACTGGTGCAAATCGTAAAAATTTTAGACTTCATCCAGGAACCTATAGTTTTGGCTGTGTTACCATAAATACAGTTGACGGCGAAAATGATGACAGAGATTTTGAATGGCAGACTATCAAAAATATTTTGAATTCAACGTCAACGACACAAGTTCCTGATAGACAAGGGCGCCAAAGGTTTAATCCGAAAACAACAAGAACTAGATATGGTTCTATGAAAGTTATGGGAACTAGCATTCATCCAAAAAAGAATGAGGAAAATAAAGAGTCACTAATGTATAGAATAGAGAGGTAAATTATGAAAAATTTTGTTTTAGTATTTTTATTAGTATTTATTTCGTGTTATGCGAATCCAAATTGTAATTCCGAAATAAATATAGATCCAGTGGTTTTAGATAACGCTGCAGAAGCTGGTATTAATTACTGTAAGTTGGTTAACAACTGTTTAGAAGGGGATGCAAAATCAATTAAAGACTTGTTTTTAGAACCTAAAGAATATTTAGACGCGGGATCTTTATATCTACATTTCAGTTATTTATATCAAATCACTAAAAAAGTTGGTGAAGATCGTTTTGTTAGAATTACAAAAGAGTTTACAAAACAAGAGATCGAACAATTGTATTTTAGTATTGAATTAGGTGTAAAAACGTTAGGAAATGGTGCTACTGTAGAGTCAGAATTTCCTGAACTTTATAAAAAACTTTGGAATAATAAAGCACCTAAATTTAAGAGTTAGTAAAACTAGAAAATGGTTCAGATTAATGATAACATTCAGTTTTCTAATAAGAATATTTTAATGTATAAGGCTCGACCATTGGTCGAGCCTTATTTTTGGAACGGCTAATCGAATAATGGAGAGGTTCGATTTTGATGGCAAATTTTAAATAGCCCCAAATTTTATTTTGACAATTAATCTCTCATTTTTCATGAGAACAATATTTTATATGATGAAGTAATTTTAGCAACTGTATTTTGATGTAAATGGAATATTAGTCACTATTAATGATTATTATGTTCTCTTCAACATAAAAATACAATCCAAATCCGACCATTTGGGAAGCAGCACGTACCTAACCGACAACTTTGGTAGACCAACGCATTATTACGATAATATGCCGTTTGGTGAAATCGCAGCAAAGCAAGATTCACCGAACACCAAAACAAAATAAAGTGCGTGAGGTAAACAATGGTTGAACACAACCAGAGTACCTACGGAAAAGGGCAATACGATAATGCGTACAAATTTAACGATTTCGGAGGAAAAAGCGGGCTGAGCTTTTGACGAACGAACCAGCAACGCGCTGAACTCGATGAATCCACTCAAATGTATTATTACGGAACCTGATGATTGGGTTGAGACTGGAGGAAAGATGATGTATGATAGCCGGGTAACGGGCCAAAAAACTGCAATAGAATATTATGGAAAAGATGCTAAACATAGAGGTGTCGGGCATAAATATATATCTAAAGATGGAAAGAGTATAGACCAGGGAGATCATGGTTTTTTCAAAAGTAATGGAAATATTAAACCTATATCAGGAGCTTTAGTTACTGATGATGTAAGTGGTTTTGGAGTAGCAGATGATGTCGCTATTCCATTCATATTAGCTGGGGCGGCACTTTGAGCAGTCGTTTTAAAAAGAGTTTATGAATTATCAAATTTAAACGATAGACAAAAAGGTCCAGATGGTTATCAATATTCATTAAGAGCAACTCAATCCGGAATTTATCCAGTTATGTCATTAGGGAGTGCGAGACCTACAAGTTGGACCCGATTAAATGCGGGTGACGTTTGGAAATATGGCGAAACTCTAGATATACAGTTGGGGAATTAAACAGTGTTGGGCCTGGTGTTAAACAAGTTAATGAATTTAGTGGCTCACAAAGACAAATTAAATGATGGAAAAAGCTAAAATTTATAATTACTTTATACAAAACGGAAGCTTACCTCCTGGAAATAAAATTTTTAGATAATATGAAGTTTAAAATATCACAAGAACTAGATATCAACTCTAGTAGTAAGAGTCATTTAATTGAGAAATTATCAGTTAAAATAGAAACATTTCTTAGAAATAAAAATTATGGTGAAGATATAAAAACCATATTTATTGGGCTTGTTGTCGTTAAAACAAGGGAAGGATTAGAAAATATTTTTAAAGAAAGGAAGCCTAAATATATTGATTTTAAATTAATGAAGAATCGCCTTACGGGAGAATCAATGGAAATAGATAAAGAATATAGTTATGATATAAAATTTGATTATGAACTATATGATCAATTTGTAGAATTTTCAGATAAGCAAAGTGAAAAATTACTGATTCAAAAATTATTAGAGTCATTGAAGCATTTTGATAACCTTCCTAAACAAGTGGAGGACTTTGATGTTAAGAGATTTAAAGAAGATTTAAGTAATTATTTAGTTACTGATTTAGATAGCTTATAGCTAATTAGCCCCCACACCGCAAGTAAGGGGGCTTTTATTTTTATTGAGAATTTTAGAAATGGCACTCCTAAAGTACACCAAATCTTTAAACTTATTTAATTTGATTATAATTGTCAGATTATGTATTGACTAATTCATCTTAGTGGTACTAATGGTCGCTATTGTTCTAAATTATTTATTAGGGTTTTTCACCTTTTGCCAATTTTTCAATAATTTCTTTCATACGTTTTTCTCTTGTTTCTGCTTTTTTTGCTGTCTGGAGCCGAAACCCTATAGAGAAAAGATTCGTCTTGTTGAGCCCCTTAAAAAACTCTTCTGCTGTTTTGTTTTTACTTAGCTCTATCAAAAAGTCTTCTGGTATTGACATTTTACTTGGCGAATCGTAGGCCCTTTCCCACCTGCCGTCTGCTTTAGCTTTTTCGACAGCTTTTAATCCAGCAGGTCTCATTTTACCTTCATTTATTAACCTTTCAACGTGTCCAATATTAACTTTAGACCAAATACTTTTTGCCTTTCTGGGGCAAAACTTTTGCAACCAGGCTTGTTCGTCAAATGTTTGCTTTTGACCATCGATCCAACCATAGCAAAGTGCCAAATCAAGAGCTTCTGCATAACTGATCGTCTTTTTCCCGGAGTCTTTTTTGAATATTTTTAACCAAAGCCCACTTGAACTGTCGTGATTCTTTTCAAGCCAAGCTTCAAAAATTTCGGCTGTTTGAAATTCTATTGTTAGCATGCTATTTATTTTAGTCATTTTTACTGTGGATTATCTTGAATTTTTACATTCTCAATTGAAGACTTCCCCTTTTCCAAAAATCGTCTTTTAAGAAGTCAGTTCTTTGCGTTCACAGAGCTTTAAAGCTTTTTTTCAATAATGTCTTTAAGAATCCGGTGATCAAGGTTTAAATCGGGAAACATACGTTTAAAACGGAAATTTTCTTACTGAACAGCTTTGAGTTCTTTTAGATGCTGGGCATCCATACCTTAGTATTTTTATTTCCATTGATAAAAGGTAGGTGCTGAAATACCATATTCCCACAAATATCCTTAGTTGCTTTGCCAGGTTCATATTCTTTAAGAATATTTACAATCTGATGTTCTGAAAATTTACTCTTTTTCATAATCCGAGTTTACAAATTAAATTTAATAATTTTAATTTGTCTGAAAAACAGGGAAGTTTACCTCCCGTACTGTAAATAGCCGCACCTTGACCAGAATTCCTAATTCATTTCTTTGTTTTTTAAGGCAGTCCCCGTGTTAATACTGATAAAGAATACCTGTGTTCCAACCGTTAATATTTATTCGGACCTGGTTTTGTCCCGGGATGCGATAAGGTGTTACATCAAATGATACGGTCTTCTGAAAAACAGCTAAACAAGCTTCTTTATTCTGCAGCTCTATTTTAGTATTGACCTCGGGAGGATAAACCGCAGCCAGGCTTCTTACCCCTATAAGATTCATATCCCAGTTGTCGGGATCGCAGCCACTGGAATTAAGGGTGATTTCAAGGCAGTCATTATTAAGTACAACATTTGTAATTACATAATTCTCTGTCGCGACCTGTGGGAATTTTACATTATCCAAAACTGCTTTTTCATTACAGCCCGGAACTGAAATTGTAGCTCCGTCATCTAAATAACGACAAGAGGAAAAGAAGGTGGTTGTTAAAAGTAACACAACAACATTTAGTTTTAAGATATTTTTTTTCATTGTTGATTGATTTTCTTAGTTAATGTATAACAAATGTATTTAATTTAGTGAGATGTTTATTTGTTTTTTGTTAAAATTTGACAAAATTAACTTTATTGTCTGCTGGGAATCAAGGACATAAAGAGAAATACAGGACACTGGTTAAAAAAGAACTTTATTTGGTATATTGTGTAATAAATGCAAAAACATTAATTGAGGAATTTCTGAAGATTGAGGCTGTTACTTGTCTGAGATATATCTAAAGAAATGGACACGGTTATTCTTTAATAAAAACAAAAGGATATAATATAAAATGATATCATTTATTAGTACAGTTTTACGGCATTATATATTTTGTTTTTTCGGAGCGCTGATAAGATATTTCTTAGATATATGGAAATTCAGAAAAACAGCAAAAAAAATACGATTTAAAGAATATCATAATTACAGTGAAAAACCTGATGTTGAAATGCTGGATGCAATAGTGGGGAGTATAGTCTGTGGGATTCTCCTGATTTTAATTTTGAATATTGTGCGCAGAAACGGGTGATAATTTTAGATTAACGGGCCGGGCCGGGTATGGTTCTGGAATTTTAAAAACCGGAGCAGCAAGTGTTAATTACACTATAAGCTTGGTAAAAAAATCCCTGTACCTTATACAGGACACAGGGATAGAAATAATCTATTATGAAACGGTATTAGAAAGTATACCTTACCGTAATACCTCCGTTCATATAAAATCCGTCATAGTAATCATAGGCTTCTGCTACGTGTACCGTAGGTCTGATGTCTACTGAAAAAGCAAGCGGGGCCCCTTTTAACTTATAATCTACACCTCCAGTCGGGAAAATACCCACGTTTACCCCGGTATAAGGATCATAATCAGAGAACGTATTGGAAATAACCAATCCACCACCGACAAACCATTTAAAGCCTTCGATTTTACCTATAGGGAAGTGATGTTGATAAGCTCCCGATAAGGAAACGTTCGTCCATTTATTCCCCCATCTCGAATAAGGACGGATCCCAAGATCAAATTCAAGAGCCCCGGGCTGCGTTATAAACGTTTTAAACGAAGCTGCTACCACATCATAGTATCCCGATCCGAAGCGGATACCGATGGAATTTTTGTAATCCTGTGCAAACGCTGCAGTACTCAATGCCAGTGAGGCAAATAAAAGAATTTTTTTCATAGCTGTAATTTTTATTTTAATGAAACCAAATTGCTGATCAGGTTTATATCCGGTCACTAATTTAAACAAAAATAGCTAATAATAAATTAAATAAACAGACATTATTTGTCGCCTTACGGAATTAACTTTGTGCAAATATTATTTGATGTAATGGAACATACAGTATACTTTATAATCGGTTTGTCTACCGGGGTACTGCTTATGCTGCTGGTATTGCGTATGAAAGCTGGCGAAACCCGCAGGCAGACTTTCGAAAATGAGCGGACCCGGATACAGTCGGAAACGGAAATGAGAAAACTCAGAGAAGAGCTGAACAGGACAAATATTGAGAAGCAGGACCTGCGGACCCGTCTGGAAATTTCTGAAGCCGATAACGCAGCAGTGCGTAAAGAACGGGTTTTATCTGACCTTAAATTAAAGGATGTTATTCTTGAAAAAATAGAACTGGCCGGAACCAATGCCGCATTGCAGGAAAAACTGTCGTTTCAGAAAGAAGAAGTTTCCAGATTACAGCAGCAGGCCGTGTTGCAGTTTGAAAGCATTGCCCATAAGCTGCTCGAAGAGAAGTCGCAAAAGTTCACACAGGCAAACCAGCTGAATATTCAAGCGGTTTTGCAGCCCCTTAATGAAAACATCAGCAGCTTTAAAAAGCAGGTAGAGGAGACTTATGAAAAAGAATCCAGGATCCGTTTCTCACTAGATGAACGCATACGAGAACTTATGGAACAGACCAACAGAATCAGCAGTGAAGCAAATAACCTGGCCAACGCATTAAAAGGCAATCATAAAAGACAGGGTGACTGGGGCGAAATGATACTTGAAAGTATATTGCAGAAATCGGGCCTTATTAAAGACCGTGAATACCGGGTGCAGACCAATCTGGAAAATGCAGAAGGACGTAATGTAAGACCGGATATTATTGTGGATATGCCCGACAGCCGCTCCATTGTAATCGATTCTAAAGTTTCGCTTAATGCCTATGATGTCTATTGCAGTGCGGCCGGTGGTGAAGAACAGCAGCTGGCATTGCAAAGCCATTTAAAGGCCGTGCGCGCGCATGTAGACGATCTCAGTGCAAAAAACTATCATGAACTTGTTAACGGACTCGATTTTACAATGCTTTTCATTCCTGTTGAGCCGGCATACCTGCTGGCCATGCAGCATGATGCCAACCTGTGGAATGATGCCTACAGAAAGCGTATACTCCTTATGAGTCCTACGAACCTGATCGCGTGCCTGAAGTTGATTGTGGACCTCTGGAACCGTGACAAACAGGATAAATCTGCACAAAAAATAGTAAAACAGGCTGAAAAGATTTACGATAAGGTAGTGTTGTTTACACGAAGCTTTGAACAGGTGGGAAAACAGCTTCAGCAGGCACAGGAATCCTATCTGCGGGCGCAGAACCAGCTGAAGGAGGGAAGGGGGAATGTGCTGTCACAGACAAACCGGCTCATGAAGTATGGCATCACGCCTAAAAATGTATTGAAAGATGTAGTGTCAGAAGAAGAAGAGGACACCGTAGAATAATTATTAAAAAGCAGGCCTTAAGCCTGCTTTTTTAGTTCTGTTTTAAAAATTCCTGAATCTGTCTGATGAGGTCGTTGAGTCCCTCGTCTTTATCATTTGCTTTCTGAGCTCTCAGATAGTAATCAAGTGTACGGGTATATACATCTTTCTTCTGCTGCATAAGTTCCGCACGTTTTTTACTCGATGCATTGGTGTTGGGTAACGCATTGATTTTATTCGTTACTTCAGCATCCTTTTGCAGTTCTATATTTCCGAGTGCTTTAAGCGCATCAAAATGCTTCGGATTCAAACGGATGATCCTGTTTAAAAATTCAACCGCTTTCTCATTATTGTTGTTGCCGAGATGTATAATGGCAAGATTATAAAGCAGTGTTTCGTTCTCAGGGAATCTTTCAAGTCCTTTTACAGCAAACTCTTCATACTTGTTAAGCCTGTTCGTATTGTAATACAGGAACAGTACGTTCAGCAGGGCATTTACGTTGTCTTTATCAAGGTCGTAAGCCGTAAGCGCATATTGTTCCGCTTCCGCATAGTTCTGCTTGTTCAGCAGTATGTGCGTGAGGTTGTTGTATATAACAGGCTGAACATTTTTATTAAAAATCGTTTCGGGCTGAGTATGAGATCCGTTTTTAACAGCAAGGTCACGCGCCTTTTTGTCAAGACCGAATGATTCTACTTTTCCGGTATTCTGGGAAGTCGCTACATAAGTATTGGATTTTCCGTTGTATTTAAGCCTGATGAGCTCCTTAAACTTGCTTTCTGCAAAATCGTAGTCCTTGGCACTTACAGCATCGTTGGCTGCGTAGTACAGGTAAACAGTATCCGTGTTGTTAAGGTTATAGGCCTGCTCGAACAACCGGCTGGATTTCTGATAGTTTTTGTTGCGGTTGTTCTCAATAGCTTCATCCGCAAGTTCAGCCAGCAACGTGTTTTTTACACTAGAGATTTCAGTTGCGAACCGTTTGCTTTTTGATTCATTCTCAAAACGGATAAGCTGGTTGATGGATTCAATGGCCTTTGTCCTGTTTTCCTGGAAGCGGATACCGTTTTTAGCCAGGTTGATTTCATGTTTGGCCTTATAGAAGTAATAGGCTTCCTTTTGATCATCAGTACTCGACGGAAGCATCTGTTCTACGGTGTTTAAAAGCCTGGTTACCTGTACAGTGTCATTTCTCCTAATGAGTTTTTCCAGTTCCTTCAGCTCGTTTTTCTGAGCAAAAGAAGATGAGCATGTTAAGATTAACATGCTCATTACAAAAAAATTATGCTTCATTATCTTCTTCGTCTTCTTCAATGTCATCATCCTCTTCCTCGATATCTTCCACAACATCTTCAAGGATGTCGTTTTCGTCAACCGCTAAAAGATCTTTTTTGAGTTCGTCGTCCATTTCGTCCTCAGCATCTTCGTCGTGCATTACTTTGGCTACAGCAGCAATGGAATCGTTGCCTTTGATATTGATCAAACGAACTCCCTGCGTATTACGGCCCATAACGCGTAAGTCGGAAACGCGGATGCGGATGGTTAAACCGGATTTGTTGATGATCATAAGGTCATCGTTGTCTGTAACGTCGTAAATTGAAATGAGCATACCCGTTTTATCGGTGATGTTCATGGCTTTCACTCCCTTACCTCCGCGGTTGGTCTGACGGTAGGCTTCGAGGGCCGAACGTTTTCCGTAACCGTTTTCAGAAACAACGAGGATTTCGGAATTAAGATCGGAAACGGTAACAAGTCCGATAACTTCATCTTTTTCGTCAGCCAGTTTAATACCGCGTACCCCCGATGCCGTTCTTCCCATAGGACGGGTTTTTGACTCATCGAAACGAACCATCTTACCGCTGCGAGCCGCAACAAGGACCTGGGAATTACCATCGGTGAGTTTTACGTACATAAGTTCATCATCCTCCTTGATTGTGATGGCATTGATTCCGTTCTGGCGCGGACGCGAGTACTGCTCCAGTGAAGTTTTCTTAACCTGTCCCTGTTTGGTACACATAATAAGGTAATGGTTCTTAATATATTCCTCATCACGTAAATCCTGTGTACAGATAAACGCTTTTACCTTGTCGTCGTTCTCTATGTTGATGAGGTTCTGTATAGCACGTCCTTTGGCCTGTTTACTTCCTTCCGGAATTTCGTAAACGCGCAGCCAGAAACATTTTCCTTTTTGTGTAAAGAACAGCATGTACTGGTGGTTGGTGGCAACATACATATGCTCCAGGAAGTCCTGGTCGCGGGTTCCGGCAGATTTCTGACCTACACCGCCACGGTTCTGGGTTTTGTATTCACTTAACGGTGTACGTTTGATATAGCCCGCATGCGAAATGGTAATCACCACCTGTTCGTCGGCAATCAAATCCTCGATATTCATTTCGCCACCTGCATATTCAATTTTCGAACGGCGTTCGTCACCGTATTTTGCTTTGATTTCGTTTAATTCCTCTTTGATGAGGTTCATGCGCATTTCTTTGCTGGCAAGCAATTCCTGTAAGTGGGTGATGAGTTTCATGATTTCATCGAATTCGGCTCTGAGTTTTTCCTGCTCAAGACCCGTAAGCTGGCGTAAGCGCATTTCTACAATGGCACGTGCCTGGATTTCCGATAAAGAAAAACGTTCAATAAGGCGTTCGCGTGCCTCATCCGCATTCTTGGAACCTCTGATGATGGCAATTACTTCATCAATATTATCCGAAGCAATGATAAGTCCTTCCAGAATATGGGCACGTTCCTGTGCCTTGCGCAATTCGTACTCCGCTCTGCGCGTAACCACATCATGGCGGTGGTCGACAAAATAGTGGATAAGTTCTTTAAGGTTAAGCAACTGCGGACGCCCGTTAACCAGTGCAATATTGTTGATGCTGAAAGAGGACTGCAACTGGGTATATTTATACAGCATGTTCAGCACGATGTTCGGAACAGCTTCGCGTTTCAGTACATATACAATACGCATCCCTTTACGGTCCGATTCATCGCGGATGGTAGAAATACCCTCAATTTTTTTATCGTTGACAAGTTCAGCCGTTTTCTTGATCATTTCGGCCTTGTTTACCTGGTAAGGTATTTCGGATACGATGATGCATTCCTTCCCGTCGATTTCTTCAAAATTCGCTTTGGCACGCATTACCACGCGGCCACGCCCCGTTTTATAGGCTTCTTTTACACCTTCGTATCCGTAAATGATTCCTCCCGTTGGGAAATCCGGAGCCTTAATGTGGTGCATAAGTTCGTCTATTTCCACATCGTTGTTGTCGATATAGGTAAGAATTCCGTCTACCACTTCGCTTAGGTTGTGAGGCGCCATATTGGTAGCCATACCCACGGCAATTCCCGAAGCTCCGTTTACTAAAAGCGTAGGAATCTTGGTCGGCATTACTTTAGGCTCTTCTAAAGTATCATCGAAGTTTAACTGAAAATCAACTGTTTCCTTATCCAGATCAGCTAATATTTCCTCGGAGATTTTTTTCATTCTTGCTTCCGTATAACGCATAGCCGCCGGGCTGTCGCCGTCTACAGAACCAAAGTTTCCCTGCCCGTCTACCAGTAAATAACGCAAACTCCATTCCTGAGCCATACGAACCATGGCATCATACACAGAGGAATCCCCGTGCGGGTGGTACTTACCTAAAACCTCTCCAACAATTCTCGCAGATTTTTTATGAGCTTTATTTGCAGTAACGCCTAATTCGTACATTCCGAATAATACACGGCGGTGAACTGGTTTTAAACCATCGCGGACATCTGGTAATGCCCGGGAAACGATAACCGACATGGAATAATCGATGTAAGCCGATCTCATTTCATCCTCGATGTTAATAGGAATTAACTTTTCTCCTTCAGAAACCATATTTTAATATTGTATTTGATTTTAATTCTAACGTGCTAATATACGCATTTTTTAGGGGTTTACCTAATTTTAGGATTTCAAATTGCACATCTGGGTTTTGTTTCTGGTTATAAAGTATTTAGGATACAAAAAACAGAATCCGGCTAAAAGAAATCGTTCACAGGAATTTTGCGCGGTATTTGCGGAAGGATACGTAAGAAAAGTATTTTTTTATTTTCACAGTACCGGTGTTGTATTGAATATATGTTTAATTTTGTATGATTTTTTAACAGCACAACCCTTCATACAATGAATATCATTATAAAAAATGCTACTGTTGTAGATTCTTCAAGCGAACATCATCTTAAAAAGGTCGATATTAAGATTGAAAACGGATCCATTTCCGAAATAGCTCCTCAGATAAATCAGGACGGTTTTGAAACCCTTTCATTAGAAAATCTCCATGTTTCCGGAGGCTGGATGGATGCTTCCGTTTCTTTCGGAGAACCCGGTTTTGAAGATCGTGAAACAATCGATAACGGGCTAACGGTAGCCGCCAGAAGCGGATTTACCCATATTGCCTATCAGCCCGATACATTTCCGGTTATCGACAACCAGTCAGTAGTGAGTTTCGTACGGTCAAAGGCTCAGTTCCACGCAACCGAGCTGCATCCTGTCGGAGCCTTTTCAAAAAATATGGAAGGAACCGATTTGTCCGAAATGTATGATATGCAGAATGCAGGGGCCGTTGCTTTCGGGGATTACAAACGGAATACAGCCAATGCGAACCTGCTGAAAATAGGTTTACAGTACGCTCAGGATTTTGACGGGATGGTTATGGCTTACAGCTGTGATGCCCAGATAAAAGGTAAAGGAGTCGTACATGAAGGGATTGTTTCTACAAAGCTGGGACTTAAGGGAATTCCTGCGCTGGCAGAAGAAATAATGGTGGCACGGAATCTGTTCTTGTTGGAGTACACAGGAGGTAAAATGCACCTTCCTTTGATTTCGACCGCGAAGTCTGTCGACCTCATCAGGGAAGCAAAGGCCAAAGGTTTAAACGTAACATGCAGTGTTGCGGTTCACAATCTGGCATTGACCGACGAGGTACTGACCAATTTCGATACCCGTTTTAAGGTAAATCCCCCGCTGCGCGATGCGAAACACCAACAGGCCCTGCTGAACGGTGTGCTTGACGGAACCATTGATGTGATTACTTCTGACCATTGTGCGGTTGATATTGAGCATAAAAAGATGGAATTCGACAGGGCAAAAGACGGTACGGTTGGCATGGAGTCTGCTTTCGGGGCTCTGGTGCCTTTACTGCCTCTCGAAATCATTACTGCTAAGCTTCAGGCTGCCAAAAATATTTTCCTTAAAAGCAGCACAGCCCTAAAGGTTGGTGAAAAGGCCGACCTAACCTTGTTTACGCCGGAAGGCGAGTGGACGTTCGGAAAAGACGACATTATGTCCAAATCGAAAAATTCTGCATTCCTGAACCATCCTATGAAAGGAAAGGTTTACGGTATATATCATAACGGGAAACTCATCATCAAATAACTAAATATGAGCGATATTCATAAAGACGGAAAACTGGCCGCAATCATAGCACACCTGACTTTTCTTGGCCCGGTCATTGCCTGGTTCATTAACCAGGAACAGAAGGATGCTTTCGGAGCTTTTTATATAAAGCAGTCAACAGGAATTTTCTGTGTGTTTTTGCTTATCAGCGCCATATTGCCCGTGGTACCGCAGTTTATGTTCATGCCCACTTTAATAGGGTTCTATCTGTTTATATTTATCCTGTGGATCTACAGTTTTTCCGGAGCCATATCCAACCAGTATAAACTGCTGCCGGTAATAGGGCCGTTTATTCAAAAGATTTTCTCAGCAAAAAAATAAGACATGCATCACGGAATATTCAATTATCTTATTAAAGAACCTCGGGGTACAAAAGAAAAGTATCCTCTGGTACTTCTTATACACGGTTACGGAAGCAATGAGGAAGATTTGTTTGCGTTTGCCCCGGAATTACCCGACGATTGTTATATCATATCAGTACAGGCTCCTTATCCGGTTCCTCCGTACGGTTATGCATGGTACAGTATCAGCTTTGATGCCGATATGAATAAGTTCAGCGATGATGAACAGGCTGTCCGTTCGCGTGATCAGCTTGTAGATTTTATTGATGAAGTCTGTGAAAAATATCCTATCGACCGCGATAATGTGAATCTCGTAGGATTCAGTCAGGGAGCCATTTTAAGCTATGCCATAGCAGTGACGTATCCTGAAAAAATACATAAAGTGGCTGCGCTCAGCGGTTATTTCAATCCGGAAATCATGCAGCGGAAACAGGAGGCCGCAGCTTACGAAAAACTCAGTATTTTTGGTTCACACGGTACGGTTGACCAGGTTATTCCCGTAGAATGGGCCAGGAAAACAGCCGGTTATTTAAACGATATCGGCATCGCGTTCGAATACAGGGAATACCCGGTAGGTCACGGGGTTGCGCCAAAAAACTTTTACGATTTTAAAGACTTCCTTTTCAAATAAAAAAAACGTTTCCGAGAGGAAACGTTTTTTAGTAAATCACGGTGTCAATAATTTTGAATTCCGTTTTTTTATCCGGGACATATTCATATTTAATCAGCGCTTCTCCAACCATGCTTTCTGTATAGAAGTCAACGATGAGCCATTTGTGGTTAATAACCGATAACTTATTGAGTTTAGGTGTCTCACCCGAGCTGTCAACAGGCAGCAAAGGGTTTCCGCCTTCCTGTTTGTTGAGCTCAGTAAAATCCTGAACAACCTTGTTCATAACCGGTTCCAGATTTTGAGGTGCAAACATCTTCTGCGCATTCTCATTTTTGTCAATTGAAAAATAGGCAGCTTCCTCATAAAGCTTTTTATAGAATTTAAGCGAATCCTGTGTCATTACCCTGTTCAATTCTTCCATTGAAGTTTTATCCTTATTACAGGAGGCAAAAAAGAGGCTCATTATGAGAATGCCTGAATAAAGTCTTTTCATAAATTACTTATTTTGTGATGTTATGGCCTGGTTTTTCATTTGAGCACTTAATGAATCCTGCTGCTTTTGCAGTTTACGTTCCAGTCTTTCAATGTGCTGCTGCTGATCTTTTAAAATCTTTGAATCGTTGACGTATTGAAATACATTGATGATCAACGAGAACAAAAACAAATACAGATAAATTCGTTTCATTTATAAATCTAAAATTAGTTCGTCGTAAGCAATAAAAACATTATCGGGTAGCTGTGCCTCAATGTCGTCGTGAAAACCCAGCTGGAACCCTATATGAGTCAAATAAGCCTTTTTGGGTTTTATCCTGTCGATATGCGCCAGTGCTTCTTCAAGATTATTGTGTGTGGGATGTTCGTGGATGCGCAGTGCATTAATCACAAGCACGTCCAGGTCGCGTAATTGCTGGTATGTTTCTTCGTCCAGCGTTTTAACGTCGGTTAAATAGGCAAAATTATGAAGCCGGTACCCGAGTATAGGCAGATTTCCATGGTTTACAAGCAACGGTTTTATGGCCTTCTGATCGACAAAAAAGACCTTGTAAGGCTCAATTTCATTTATTTCCACAGACGGAGCGCCGGGATAACGGTTTTCCGTTGCAAAAATATAATCGAATCTTCTTTTAAGGCTTTCTATTACCCTTTGTTGGGCAAAAACAGGCATTGCCTTGCTCTCCATAAAGCAGTAAGGACGTATGTCGTCGAGTCCCGCAGTGTGGTCGGCATGTTCGTGCGTAAACAGCACGGCATCCAGCGCATCGTTGTCAATGCGCAGCATCTGCTGACGGAAGTCGGGGCCGCAGTCAATGAGAATTTTGCTTCCCTGCCACTCAATGAGTACCGATGAACGCAGCCGTTTATCTTTTAAGTTGGTGCTTAAACAAACAGGGGCTTTAATCCCGATAACCGGGATACCCTGGGAAGTACCTGTTCCTAAAAAATGTATTTTCACGACAATCTTTTTTACAAAAATAGCACATTAAAAATGATTTTTGTAATTTTATGAACAAACAAACAACGTAATATGAACAATTTTTTTGCAGAGGATTTAACACTGGAAGGAGACCGAATTTTAGATCCCAAACCTGCAATTTCAGATAAAACACTGCGCATAAATTTAAACAAGAACATCTACGGTTCTTTTGCCGAAATAGGGGCGGGGCAGGAAACCGCCCGTCATTTTTTCAGAGCCGGGGCTGCTTCGAGAACCATTGCAAAAGCCATGTCGGCATACGACAAACAGTTCAGCGATGCAATTTATACGGTAGAGGCCGACGGGCGCTACGTAACGGAAACACGCCTGCATAAGATGCTGAACCATGAGGTAAAACTTCTCGAGGAGCGTCTGGATCACAGCGAAAATCCGAACCGCCTGTATTTCAGTTATGCAAATACAGTGGCAACCATTGATTTTGCCAAAAAATTTAAAGGGCACGGATGGGTAGGAATCCGCTTTCAGAATGTGCCTAACGGCGCTTTTAACGAAATTATACTGCATATACAGTTTAAGGAAAACGACGTGCTACTTCAGCAGCGCACGCTCGGTACGCTCGGGGTAAACCTTATTTACGGGGCCTTTTACCAGTACCACGATCCCAAAAAACTCATCCATCATTTATACGATCATTTGGATAAAGACCAGATGGAAATAGATACGATTAATTTTTCCGGGCCTGCCTTTAAAGATGTGGACAACAGGCTTATGAGCCTTTACCTGGTAAAAAACGGGATCGCCGATGCCGTAATGTTCGGACCGAACGGGCAGAATATCCTTCCGGCTAATACGTTGTTCAGGAAAAATGTTTTGTTGTTACGCGGAAGTTTTCGTCCGGTTACCGTGGTAAACATCAGCATGTACCGTAAATCACTGCAGCAGTTTCTTGAAAAGAACCTCATTACAGAAGAAAAAACGGCCGTTATTTTCGAAATCACGCTGAACAACCTGTTGTGTCAGGGTGAAGTGGATGAACAGGACTTTCTGGACCGTGCTGAATTATTGTGTGCTCTGGGACATACGGTGATGATATCCAACTTTAAGGAATATTTTAAGGCTGTTGATTACATATGGAACTATTCACAGGAAAGAATTGCGCTGACCATAGGCATTCCAAGCCTGCTCGAAATTTTCGATGCCAAACATTATACGACACTTCCGGGAGGCCTTTTTGAAGGACTGGGAAGGTTGTTCAAACACGGGTTGGAAATTTATGCCTATCCGATGCTCGACGAAGAAGAGAACGTGGTAACGAGTCAGAATATAAGGCTTCATGATGAAAATCTAAAGCCCATTTATAATTATTTTATGGAGGAAGGCCAGATCATTGATATTCTGAATTTCGAAGAAAAAAACCTAAAGGTTTTTTCCCATAAGGTACTGAAGAAAATAAAGGAAAATGATGATACCTGGGAACAGGATGTGCCCGATACGGTAGCCAGGATCATTAAAGACAGATTTTTGTTTCAGACTAAAAAAGTATAGCGCAGGCTATACTTTTTTACTCTTCATCTTCTTCCATGAGATCACCGACTTCGTCAATGTCGTCAAAATTGTTTTCCATGAGCGCATAGCGTGCTTTTTCTTCGTCTCCCTCGAGTACGAAAATGTGTACGGCTTTATCTGCCGATCCGAAACCTGCCGTGATGGAAGAATCAATGTCATTTCGCTCTATGAACGGGATGTTTTGTTCTTCAAGCGTATTTTTCACCGCCATTGCCATAATGGCGCTTCCTACAAATATTTCAACATGCTTTTGATCCATAATTTTTATTTTCAAGATAAGAAAAACCTTTTTATAATCAATAAAAAAACGCCTTAATTTCTTAAGACGTTTTTTGAAGTTTTATTTTATTATTCCTGGTTCCGGAAAATAAGCCTGTCATCAAAACTGTCGAGCAGGATGATGCTGTCTGTTTTGATATTGCCGGAAAGAATTTCTTTTGACAACTGGTTAAGCACTTCTCTCTGGATAACCCTTTTTACGGGTCTTGCCCCGAAGTGCGGATCAAACCCTTTTTTGGCTAGATAACTTACCGCTTCGGGTGTTGCATCCATGGTGATGTGCTGCTGTGCCAGCATTTTAAAGACACTTTTTAACTGGTATGAAACAATTTGTTCTATGTTTCCTTCCGTTAAAGGTGTAAACATGATGATTTCATCTATCCTGTTCAGAAACTCCGGACGAACCATGGTTTTTAGAAGGTTCAGTACTTCGTCTTTTGCATTTTCAACGGCAACAGCCGTTGGGTTGCTGTCAAACTGTTCCTGAATGATCTGGCTTCCCATATTCGAGGTCATGATGATAATAGTATTCTTGAAATCCGCAAGTCGTCCCTTGTTGTCGGTCAAACGTCCTTCATCCAGAACCTGAAGCAGGATGTTGAATGTATCGGGATGTGCCTTTTCAATTTCGTCGAGCAGGATAACCGAGTACGGGCGCCGACGTACAGCTTCCGTAAGCTGGCCTCCTTCATCATATCCCACGTATCCCGGAGGTGCTCCAACAAGCCTGCTTACGCTGTGCCGTTCGGAATACTCGCTCATGTCTATACGCGTCATGGCATTTTCATCGTCAAACAAATATTCGGCCAGTGCCTTGGCAAGTTCCGTTTTACCTACTCCCGTTGTTCCAAGGAATAAAAAGGAACCGATCGGTTTTTTAGGGTCCTGAAGACCCGAACGACTTCTGCGTACGGCATCTGAAATGGCCCCGATGGCTTCTTCCTGACCTACCACGCGTTTATGAAGTTCCTCTTCCAGGTTCAGCAGTTTCTCACGATCCGTCTGCAGCATTTTGGTTACCGGAACTCCGGTCCATTTTGCAACAACGTCAGCTATGTCTTCATACGTCACTTCTTCTTTGATGAGCGACTGTCCTTTCTGGTTTTCTTCAAGCTGTTTCTGGAATTCGGTAAGTTTCAGTTCGGCATCCTGTATCTTCCCGTAACGGATTTCCGCTACTTTTCCGTAATCTCCGTTGCGTTCGGCTCTTTCAGCTTCGAGCTTATAGTCTTCAATTTCCGCTTTTATGTTCTGAATATTGTCCACAACATCTTTTTCCGATTTCCATTTAGAAAAAATCTGGTTGCGTTCCTCTTTAAGGTTTGCCAGATCAATTCCAAGGGCTTTTACCTTTGATTCGTCGTTTTCACGCTTGATGGCTTCTATTTCGATCTCCAGCTGCATTATTTTACGGTCGAGTACGTCGAGTTCTTCGGGTTTGGAATTGATTTCCATTCTCAGCTTGGAAGCGGCCTCATCCATAAGGTCAATGGCCTTATCGGGTAAAAAGCGGTTGGTAATATATCTTTGCGACAGTTCCACCGCACCAATAATAGCTTCGTCCTTGATGCGGACTTTATGGTGGGTTTCGTATTTCTCTTTGATCCCGCGCAGGATGGAAATGGCGCTTTCGGTATCGGGTTCTTCAATCATCACCTTCTGAAACCGCCGTTCCAATGCTTTATCTTTTTCAAAATACTTCTGGTATTCATCAAGGGTGGTAGCACCAATGGCTCTTAATTCCCCGCGGGCCAGTGCCGGTTTTAGTATGTTTGCGGCATCCATGGCACCTTCACCGCCGCCAGCTCCCACTAGTGTGTGAATTTCGTCAATAAAAAGGATGATATTTCCGTCGGATGTGGTGACTTCTTTTACAACCGATTTCAAACGCTCTTCAAATTCGCCCTTGTATTTTGCACCTGCGATGAGTGCCCCCATATCAAGGGAAAAAATGAGTTTATCCTTAAGGTTTTCGGGTACGTCGCCCTGAACGATACGGTGGGCAAGACCTTCGGCTATGGCCGTTTTACCCACCCCCGGCTCCCCAATGAGCATCGGGTTGTTTTTCGATCTTCGCGTAAGGATCTGCAATACGCGGCGGATTTCCTCGTCACGTCCGATAACCGGATCCAGTTTACCGTCGTTGGCAAGCTGGTTGAGGTTTTTTGCATATTTGTTTAACGAATTGTAGTTATCCTCGGCTGAAGCTGAGGTAACCCGTTCGCCTTTACGTAATTCCGATATGGCGGCTTCGATCTGCTTTTCGGTAACACCGCCTGTTTTCAGGTAACCTGCAATCTTGCTGCTCGATTTAAAAATCGCAAGGAACAGGTGTTCGATGGACACGTATTCATCATTCATCTTTTTTGCAATCGCCTGGGCATCGTTGAGTGTATTACCTGCTTCGCGTGACAAGGATACCTGACCTCCCTGGACTTTTGCAAAAGAATTGATGATCTGGTCGTTCTGATGTTTTAACTGCTCAATATTAACCCCAACCTTCTTTAAAATAAAAGGGGTTACGTTTTCATCAATTTCCAATATGGCTTTTAAAAGGTGCTCGTTCTCCAGTTGCTGCTGGCCGAACGTTTGTACCAGCACCTGTGCCTGTTGCAGTACTTCCTGTGATTTAATGGTGAAATTATTTAAGTTCATATGTATTTATTTTTTACCGTTATAATTTCAAATCGTGTTCCATAAGGCGAAAACTGTCAAAATGTCTTGTTTTAAAGTGTTGAACTGAATAAACGAAGACAAAATGTCATTTTTGTATATTGTAATAGTGTTTTTGATTGTCAAACATTGTAAATTTGTATTTTAAAGTTACAAAAATGAATTGGAAGAATTTAGACAATATTGATGAATTAAATGTTATCATAAAAGACTCGTATAGCAAACCGCAGCTTATTTTTAAGCACAGTACCCGATGCATCATAAGTAAAATGGCACTCAGAAATTTTGAAAGGGATTTTGATTTTGAAGGAAAAGCAGAAACGTACTATCTCGATCTCATTGCATTCCGCAATGTTTCCGATAAGGTTTCCGATATATTTAACATTGTCCATGAGTCGCCGCAGATTATACTGATCAAAGACGGAAAAGCTGTATATGATGAATCACATGAGGGCATCAGCGCAGCAGAGATCCAAAAGGTGTTATAAAAAAATCCGGCTTATGAAGCCGGATTTTCATTTTGTAAACCTGAACGGTACTGATGCTGTAAAGCGAATTCATTTGCGGTTTCCACTTTTTTATAGGCTTCCACGATCTTTTTAACCAGGCGGTGTCGTACGATATCCTTATCATCCAAAAAGATAAAACCGATCCCCTCAACACCTTCCAGGATTCTCAGGGCTTCCCTTAAGCCCGAAGTTACTTTTCTGGGCAGATCGACCTGCCCCGGGTCACCGGTGATAATAAACTTGGCATTTTTTCCCATACGCGTCAGGAACATTTTCATTTGTGAATGGGTGGTATTCTGCGCTTCGTCCAGAATAACGAATGCATTGTCGAGTGTTCTTCCGCGCATAAAGGCAAGCGGGGCAATCTGTATGATGCCTTTGGTCAGGTAATCTTCAAGCGTGGTAGGAGGAAGCATGTCGCGCAAAGCATCGTAAAGCGGCTGCATATACGGATCCAGTTTTTCTTTCATGTCGCCGGGCAGGAATCCCAGGTTCTCACCTGCTTCTACGGCCGGACGCGTAAGGATAATGCGTTTCACCTGTTTTTCTTTCAATGCTTTTACAGCCAGTGCAACACCGGTATATGTTTTTCCCGTTCCCGCAGGACCAATGGCAAATACCATATCGTTCTTGTAAACAAGATCTACAAGACGCTGCTGGTTAGGAGTTGTTGCCTTGATAAGCTTTCCTCCGATACCGTGTACAAGTATCTCGTCGGACTGGGCCATTCTCTGCGGCATATCGTCCATAATCAATCTTTCAATAATGTTTTCGTTAAGCTGGTTGTATTTTTCGTAGTATTTCAGGATGCGGTCAAAACGCGATTCAAACTGATCCAGAATTTCTTTTTCCCCATAAGCTTTGACAGTTGTTCCCCTTGCAACAATTTTAAGTTTCGGATATAATTTTTTTATGATCTCTAAATTGATATCTTGTGTACCCCAAAAATCTTTTGGTGTAATATGTTCCAGTTCGATGATTCTTTCGTTCAAAAGCTATTAGAATTAATTAAAAAAAATTAGTTTTGTATATCTCAAATCTAACAAAAAAAAATATAAAACACTAACAAAAAGAATTAATGTCAATTATTACATTAACAACTGATTACGGTATAAAGGACCATTTTGTTGCTTCGGTTAAGGGTAAAATCCTGACTGCATTACCCGATGCCCAAATAGTTGACATTTCGCATTGTATTGACCTGTACAGTATTGCAAATGCAAGTTATGTGTTGTTCGGCGCCTATAAAAATTTTCCGAAGGGAACGCTGCACATGGTGCTTGTGGAAGCTGAGATGTTTGACCAGACTTCTTTTCTGCTTACGCGTTTTGACGGCCATTATTTTCTCACTGCGAATAACGGCGCCATTACGCTGCTTGCAGACCCGGAAGATATAACGGAAATCATCGATCTTGAAATTCCCGGCCCGTGTTCCGATACGGTATCGCTGTATACCCATATTGCGGCACAGCTGCTGAAAGAGAACCGGTTTGAAGAACTCGGAACCAAAATTGCGTATGAGGACTGCGAATTACTCGTGGAACTGCGTCCAAAGATTGCCGATGATGAAAACTCGATAAAAGGAGCTGTTATATATATAGATCACTACGGCAACGCGGTAACCAACATTTCCCGCGACCTGTTCGAACGAGTCCGGAAACAGCGGAAATTCGTCATTAACGCCGTACGGTACCGTATTTCAAGAATCAACGAGTTTTATGCCGATTTCAATACCCAGGTAAAATCGTTAAGGGAATACGAGGGAGATATGCTTTTTATATTTAACGACCTCGATTTTTTACAGATGTCGATATATAAGTCCGATCTTGATAATGTAGGGAATGCGCGTACGATGTTCGGCATCAGCTACCGTGATTCGGTTATTGTGGAATTTATGGAATAAATTAAAAAAATATATGTTTATTAGAATAGTCAAAATGAGTTTTCACGAGGATAAGATTCCGGTTTTCCTGGAACATTTTCATACGGTGAAGAACGATATCCGGAATTTTCCAGGGAATAATTTCTTAGAAATATACCAGGACAAAAACAACCTGCAGATCTTTTTTACATATTCTGTTTGGAGCGAGGAGACAGATCTGGAAGCCTACCGGAATTCAGAACTTTTTAAAGGGGTATGGGCATATACGAAGGCCCTTTTTAATGATAAGCCCGAGGCCTGGAGTGTTGATAAATTAGTTTCGTTACCATAAATATGAAAGCAATTTTACTCAGGGAAATCAAATCTTTTTTCGGTTCCCTTATAGGATATCTCGTCATAGCTGTTTTTCTGGTATTAAACGGACTTTTTCTGTGGATACTGGACGGTCAATACAACATACTGCAAAGCGGTTATAACGACCTTACACTGTTTTTTCAACTGGCACCGCTGGTATTGCTGCTGTTGATACCTGCCATTACCATGAAAAGTATTTCCGACGAGCGCAGGCAGGGAACAATTGAGTTGCTGGTGACGAAACCTCTGAGTTTGGGTCAGATTGTGACGGGTAAGTTCCTTGGGGCATTTCTGTTGGTAGTATTGGCCCTAATGCCGACTGTTTTGTATATCGTTATTCTGAATCCTTACGGAATGCCGGCCGGTAATATGGATCTCGGCAGTACAACAGGGGCCTATATGGGATTGTTGTTTCTCATAGCAGCGTATACCAGCATCGGTGTTTTCTGTTCATCTTTATCTGACAACCAGATTGTAGCATTTATCGTAGCAGCCATTATCTGCTTTGTACTGTATATGGGATTCGATTTATTGGCCGATATGGCTAAATCTTCGGCCGCACTCATTGAAAAAATAGGGATGAACTATCATTTTAAAAGCATCTGCAGGGGTGTAATCGATACGCGCGATCTCCTTTACTTTGTGTCCGTAACGGTTTTCTTTTTGATGGCTACCATGTTTAACCTTAAAAACGTTCGCAGATAATGAAAAAGAATTTAAAAACGTTTTTGGGTGTTACAGCCGGGCTTATAGCTGTGAACCTGGCGGGAAATTATGTATACCACAGGTTTGATCTCACATCGGATCATCGGTATACATTGTCTGAAACAACAAAAACAATACTTAAAAATGTAGAAGAGCCTGTATTTATAGATGTTTACCTAGAGGGGGATTTTCCTGCTGAATTACGGAAATTGCAGACCGAGAGCAAGCAGTTGCTCGAAGAGTTCAACGCTTATAACGGCAATATCAATTTCGTTTTTGTTGATCCGTTGGCTGCAGATAAGGAAATGTCGGGACAGATAGCCGAACAGCTTTTTGCAAACGGAATGAAACCCATTAGCATTTCGGTCAACGACAAAGGAAAACAGTCACAGGAAATGGTATTTCCATGGGCTGTTGCCACGAAAGGGGACCAGCACGCCAAAATACAGTTGCTAAAAGGGATGGCCGGCGCTTCCACCGAAGAAAAAATTTCAGGATCGGTACAGCATCTGGAATATGCAATTGCGGAGGCCATACATAAGGTGTCGACGGAAAAATCAAAAAAAATAGCCGTTATAAAAGGCATAGGCGAACTTAATGATGTATACATGGCCGACTTTCTTAGGTCGCTCAGGGATAGTTATTATATTGCCCCGTTTACACTGGACAGTGTGGCAGTAAATCCTCAAAAGACACTTAAAGATCTCCAGGAATATGATCTGGCCATTATTGCAAAACCCACGAAAGCATTTGATGAAAACCAGATAGAGGTATTGGACCAGTTTGTGCTCAATGGAGGAAAATCGATCTGGATGCTCGATCAGGTTCAGGCCGATATGGACAGTCTGTATAATAAAACAGGAGAAATGCTGGCCTATCCGAAAGACCAAAGTCTGGGAGAGATGCTTTTTAAATACGGAGTGCGTGTAAACCCCGATCTTGTAAAGGATGATATGGGGGCACCCATAAAACTCGCAATAGGGCAGAAGGGTAGTGAAACCGTTTATGAAGATTTTGTCTGGAAGTTTGCGCCCTTTGCCGTAAGCCAGTCAGCTCACCCCATTGTGAAAAATATTGAAGGAGTGAAGTTTGATTTTGCCAACAGCATCGATACGTTAAAAAATAACATCAGGAAAACGGTACTGCTTACATCATCTCCATATGTTTCAAAAGTCGGTACTCCGAGCGTTGTAAGCCTGGCGGCTACCGTTAACGAGAAAACAGGTTCCAATACATCTGAAAAGATATCTCCGGTGCCTCTGGCCGTTCTGCTTGAAGGATCGTTTACATCGGTTTATAAAAACAGGGTAATCCCATTTAAAACAGATCACTACCTGAACGAAGGGAAACCGACAAAGATGATTGTGATTTCGGACGGGGACGTGGTGAAAAACCAACTTGACCAGAACGGAGAACCTATGGAACTCGGTTACGATAAATGGACGAATGCCTTTTACGGAAACAAGGAATTTTTAATGAATGCGGTTAATTACCTGCTCGACGACAACGGGCTCATCAACCTGCGTACCAAAGAGGTCAAACTTCCGTTGTTAGACAAGGAAAAGGTGTATAACGATTACAACTACATCCGTGCGGTAATCGTCGCATTACCGGTTGTATTACTGATCGTATTCGGCTTTGTATTCACGTACTTGCGCAAAAAGAAATACACAAAATAGTGTTGATAAATAAAGTTTTATTTTCGCATTAAAAGAAATATATTTGTATAAACATCCGTATTCACGGTAATTAAAAAATAACTCATGAAATTTATTGTATCGAGCTCGTATTTATTGAAACAATTACAAGTGTTGGGCAGTGTTATCAACAGTAACAATACTTTACACATCCTTGATAATTTTTTATTTGAACTTGATCAAAACCAACTCAAAGTATCGGCTTCCGACCTGGAAACAACCATGACCGCTACTTTGGAAATAGAATCAACAAGCGAAGGATCCATTGCGGTACCTGCGCGTTTGCTGCTCGAAACATTAAAAACCTTTCCCGAGCAGCCTCTTACGTTTACCGTAAAGGATAACAATACCATTGAAATAAGTTCTGACCTTGGAAAATATGTACTGGCTTATTTACCCGGAGATGAATTTCCTAAGGCTGAAAGACTTGAAGATCCTTCGAAAACGGAGATCGGTGCCGAGATCCTGCATACCGCCATCAGTAAAACCATCTTTGCTGCCGGAAATGATGATTTACGCCCTGTAATGTCGGGTGTGTATTTCCAGTTTGCGCCTACAGGGGTTATTTTTGTAGCTACAGATGCGCACAAATTGGTGAAGTATTCAAGAACGGATGTTACGAGTACGGCGGAAACCAATTTTATCATGCCTAAAAAGCCTTTGAATATCTTAAAGAACATACTGGCTACTTCTGATGCATCGGTAACGATTGAGTATAACGATTCGAATGCTATGTTCAGTTTTGACAACTATACATTGATATGTAGGCTTATCGACGGTAAATACCCGAATTATGAGGCCGTAATCCCGAAAGAAAATCCGAATAAGCTCATTATTTCGCGTACGCAGTTTTTAAGCTCTGTTCGCCGTGTAGCTATTTACGCCAACAAAACGACGCACCAGATCCGTTTGAAAATCGCAGGTACGGAGCTGAATATTTCTGCTGAAGACATTGACTATTCAAACAAGGCAGACGAACGTTTAACGTGTGACTACAAGGGAGATGATATGCAGATTGGGTTTAATTCGCGTTTCCTTACCGAAATGCTTACAAACCTTCAGTCCGATGAAATCCAGCTTGAAATGTCTTTGCCGAACCGTGCCGGAATCCTTACCCCGGTAGACGGACTCGATGAAGGTGAAACCGTAACCATGCTGGTAATGCCGGTGATGCTGAACAATTAAAAATCATTGTGATTTTGTAAAATACAGGCAGTAAAAGTTTTGACTTTTACTGCTTTTTGTTTATAGCTAATTAATTGATTATATTTAAGTTGTAAAAAAAACGCTTATGTTAGTCAAGACCTTTGGCAGTGCCGTTTTCGGAATAAACGCTACCGCCATTACCATAGAGGTGAATATCGATAAGGGCATCGGTTATCATTTGGTGGGCCTGCCCGATGATGCCATCAAAGAATCGAGTTACCGTATTGCGGCGGCACTTTCCAATACAGGATACCAGCTGCCTGGGAAAAAGATAACAATCAACATGGCACCGGCCGACCTGCGAAAGGAAGGGTAGGCTTATGACCTTCCCATTGCCATTGGTATACTTGCAGCTTCGGATCAGTTAGGAAAAAAGGATTTTTCTTCTGCACTTATCATGGGAGAGCTGTCTTTGGATGGTGCCGTACAACCCATAAAAGGAGCCCTTCCTATAGCCATACAGGCAAAAGAGGACGGTTTTACGGATTTTTTCCTTCCAAGACAAAATGCACAGGAAGCCGCGGTTGTCAAGGGACTTAATGTTTTTGCCGTGGATAATATATCCGGCCTCATCAAACATTTTGAAGGAGACACCGTTCTGGAAAGAGCAGCTGTACTGGAAAATGTACTTTTTGATACTGCAGCAGACTCAGATCTGCCGGATTTTTCTGATGTAAAAGGTCAGGAAAATATAAAGAGAGCTTTGGAGATTGCGGCTGCAGGAGGACATAACATCCTGCTTATCGGACCTCCCGGATCAGGAAAAACCATGCTGGCAAAACGATTACCCAGTATCCTTCCTCCCATGACGCTGGAAGAAGCACTGGAAACAACAAAAATTCACAGCGTTGTAGGCAAAGTGCAGAACATCGGCCTTATTAAAAAAAGACCTTTTCGCGCTCCGCATCACACGGCGTCCTCTGTTTCACTCGTCGGTGGGGGAAGTTACCCGCAACCCGGTGAAATTTCCCTTGCGCATAACGGTGTACTGTTCCTTGACGAACTGCCCGAGTTTAAAAGGGAAGTTCTGGAAGTCATGCGACAGCCTTTAGAGGATAGGGAAGTAACCATATCGCGGGCCCGGTTTACAGTATCTTATCCGTCATCTTTTATGCTTGTAGCAAGTATGAACCCTAGTCCCAGCGGCTATTTTGCAAACGATAAAGAAAAAGGAACAGTGTCGGTACAGGAAATGAACCGGTATCTGAATAAAATATCAGGCCCCCTGCTTGACCGTATTGACCTTCATATCGAGGTAAACCCTGTTCCCTTCGAAAAATTATCAGAAAAATCTTCAGGCGAAAAAAGTACATTGATACGCGAAAGAGTTATGAATGCTCGCGCTGTTCAGTCACAGAGATTTCAGGAAAATAAAGGTATACATTATAACGCACAGATGCCGGTAAAGTTGCTGGCTGTTTATTGTGCTCTCGACGATGCATCTCTTAAGCTGCTTGAAAGCGCTATGGAAAAACTGCGGTTATCGGCCAGGGCGTATGACCGCATTCTTAAGGTATCGAGGACGATTGCCGACCTTGAGGGGTCGGAACATATAAAACCCGCACATATAGCAGAAGCCATACAGTACCGCAGTCTTGACCGTGATTTATGGGTTAGTTCTTAAATTGTACAGAAATATGGCTGTAAAGGCTGTAGGAAACAATATAGTTCAAAGGAAGCGTAAATATGATACCTATTCCAAGGAACAACAGGCCGGCAAGAGATAACAGGTACGTAATGGTCATAAATACGAATAACAGCCCCGGTTTCTCGTTTACGGTTTTTACACTGAAGTTCAGACTGTTCCATATTCCCTGGTTGTCTGCATAAATAGCCGGTACAACAAAATAGGTGAGGAACTGTATAAGGATACCCAGAGCAAAACCTACCAGGCTGAAACCCGCTGCATCCAGAAAGTATGAAAAGGTACTGCTCAGCAGCTGTATTATGATGATTACGTTCAGGGCTTTTAACCCTTTCAGGCTGAAAAGAGCCTTGTATGCACTTCCCAATCCTACTATAGCCGATGTTTCGGAAGATTTGATCATACCGTAAATACCGCTCAGAAGATAATGAAAGAAGATACTAAGGACTATATTAAGTACTAAAATTTCGGCAGAGTTTGTAAGAATAAGTTCTTCGAGTACTTTAGGATCCGATATTTTTACCAGTTCTGCAAAAGAGCCCAAAGCTACAGAAAAACCGGTCATATAAAGAAATGCAAGAATAATAAAGGACAGAAAGATGTAAAGACCTGAAGGCACAGCAATGATTTTTACAATGCTGAAAATACGTTCCGATAATTGCTGCTGATCAATGGTATAACTCATACTGAATAAAAAATGCTTCGCAAAAGTACGAAGCATTTTTGAATAGTAGGCTAGTAATTGATACTATTATATATTGTTTTGATGTCACCCTGGCGGATATCACCGGTAGTATATCCTTTCATAAACCAGGCCTTACGTTCAGACGAAGTCCCGTGAGTGAATGTTTCCGGCTGAACACGCCCCTGCATTTTAGACTGTATGGCATCATCGCCCACTGCCTCGGCAGCGCTTATGGCTTCGTCAATATCTCCTGCTTCAAGTTTATCCTGATTTCTGCTTGCCCATATGCCTGCATAAAAATCGGCCTGAAGTTCCTGGGCTACCGAAAGCTTATTGGCAGCTGCCTCACCTTGTCCCTGCTGCGCTTTCCTTACCTGCTGGTTGGTTCCCATAAGCGTTTGTATGTGGTGGCCTACCTCATGCGCTATTACATAAGCAATTGCGAAATCGCCTTTTTTAGCTCCGAACCTCGAATGCAGTTCTTCGAAAAAACGCAGGTCCATATACACTTTCTGGTCGGCCGGACAATAAAAAGGACCCGATGCCGATGTTGCCGAACCGCAGGCGGTATTGACCCCGTCGTCAAACAAAACCATGCCGGGCTCCTGATATTTTTGCCCGTTCTCCTTAAATATTTCTGTCCAGGTTTCATTATTGTATACGAAAACTGCTTCCGAGAACTGTCCGAGAGTAATTTCTTCCTGTGACAGCTCACGTGTCTGTACCTGTTCAGAGGACTGTGTTGTGCCCTGTGTCTGGTTCAGCATGGTTCCGATAACCTGTCCGGTTTCACCCCCGAACATGGTGAGCAACAATGCTACAATACCAATGATACCGCCGCCTATTACCGCTTTTCCACCTCCGGACATCCCCCTACGGTCTTCAAAGCCTCCACTTGTTTTTCTTTCCCATTTCATAACATGAATTTTTTATCTAATATACTATTTTTCTACAGCATTCCAAATAACATCGTCGGGAACCGGGGCTGTTATTTGCAATTGTTCCTTCGTAACAGGATGGTTGAATACAAGCTTCCGGGCGTGCAGATGGATACCGCCGTCGGGATTGCTGCGGTCAGAACCATATTTAAGATCGCCCTTTATGGAGCAGCCGATGGCTGCGAGCTGGCAACGGATCTGGTGATGGCGACCGGTGTGAAGACCGATTTCAAGGCAATAATAAGATTGCAGTTTCCGAATAATTTTATAATCGAGTATGGCTTTTTTACTGTCTTTAATTTCCTTTAAATGAGCTCTGGATGTATTGTTTTTAGGGTTGCGCGTTAAATAATGAACAAGTGTACCGCTTTCCTGCGGAGGCTGGTTTTTAACGACTGCCCAGTACGTTTTCTGTGTTTCGCGGTTTTTGAACAGTTCATTCAGCCGTGTTAAAGCCTTGGATGTACGTGCAAATACAACTATTCCTGAGGTAGGGCGGTCCAGACGGTGTACGACCCCCAAAAAAACAGCACCAGGTTTATTGTATTTTTGTTTGATGTATTCCTTAACAACTTCACTTAACGGCTGATCACCCGTCTGGTCGCCCTGTACGATATCGCCAACGCGCTTGTTGACCACGATGATATGGTTGTCTTCATGCAGTACCTGCAGGTTGTCTTTTGTAGAATAAACTTTCATAGAAAAATAAAAAAACCACCTCTTGGAGATGGTTAAAATTTAATACAAATATAGAAATTAATATTGTTCTGCCGCATTTGGAAAATCCTGGGATTTTACGTCGGCTACATATTGCCCGATGGCATTGGTCATGTCTTCATACAGGTTCATATATCTTCTAAGGAACTTCGGACTGAATTCGTGGGTCATCCCAATCATATCGTGCACTACAAGTACCTGCCCGTCAACACCTCCGCCAGCTCCGATACCGATGATAGGAATGGAAACTTCCTTGGCAACCTGTTCTGCAAGCTTTGCAGGTATTTTTTCAAGAACAATGGCAAAACAACCGATTTTTTCCAGCATTTTGGCATCGTCGATTAATTTGGCAGCTTCCGCCTCTTCCTTGGCACGTACTGTATAGGTTCCGAACTTATAGATGGACTGGGGGGTAAGCCCCAAATGCCCCATAACAGGCACCCCTGCACCGAGGATCTTTCTTATTCCCTCCTTGATTTCCTTTCCGCCTTCCAACTTCAGTGCATGCGCCCCGCTTTCCTTCATAACCCGGATTGCAGATTCCAGTGCCTTTTTAGAATCGGACTGGTAGGTTCCGAAAGGCAGGTCAACTACAACAAGAGCACGTTCTACTCCGCGTACTACGCAGGAAGCATGGTAAATCATCTGGTCAAGGGTAATGGGTAAGGTTGTTTCGTGACCTGCCATTACATTGCTTGCAGAATCTCCTACTAAAATAACGTCGACCCCGGCAGAATCCACGATTTTAGCCATGGTGTAGTCATAGGCCGTAAGCATGGAGATTTTTTCTCCGTTTTGCTTCATATCGAAAAGCGACTTGGTAGTCACTATTTTATAGTCTTTTTTAGCAACCGACATAATTATTGTTTGTTTGTGTAACGTAAAATTAGATAAAAAAGCTGGATAATACCAACATTAGCAATAGTAAAGAATTTCCACTTTAACGAGCATGCCTTTGCGGAAAGTAAATTCATAAGACATATAATCACCTGAAATCCCGTAAACATTGCGCTTTACGTCTATATAGGAAATCAGTCCCTTACCAAGTTTCAGAAATTCAGTTTCAGAGGTTTGTTCTCCAACAGAATGTTCAGCTATTCTGAAACCGCAGTCCTTCTTCATTTCCATACTGCGCAGCATATAGGTTTTATTGATGTCGTGCCCGATGCATTCAGCGGTTTCGAAAAAGACATTGGTTTCGTAGTCTCCCAAACCACAATCGTCCAGATCGCTATAGCTTTTTACAACCTTACCCAGGTACTTTTCCAGAACGGGCAGCTTAAAACCGTTTACCGGTTCGTATTCGCTGTTAAGGGTAAAGCCAAACTGCTTTTTTTCGATGAGTTGCGCTATTGGGGATTCTCCCTCGGGAGCTTTGCTGAGTGCCTGCGCCTGAAGCTTACAGATTTCGGAAACACCGATTAAGTTGTTTTTACCTGCATAATCTGCAAACAGGTTCAGTGCCTTTATATTTTCGCTTTTTTTACTGTTCCACCCCAGTTCCAGTATGCGCTCCGCATATTTTTTTTGCTCTTCGGATGTCGTAGCCTTTTGATATTCAACAGCTAACTCTTCCAGAACAGGTCTTTTTCCGACAAATTTCATAGGAATATAACCTTTTTTATTATTAATAGTCACCCGAATCCAGGCTTCAGGATTGTAGGGATAATACTCAAGCGGAACAACCGTACCGTTAAGAAGAGTTCCTGCGACTACGGCAGGCCCCGTGGGATTTTCCCGAACCTTTAAGCCGGCTACGGTTGTAAACAGGTGCGGCGAGGCATAATACTCATCAGATTCTATAACGACAGCCGGAGAAGGTTTGTATTCATCGGCGGCATTTAAATGGTCTTTAAGGTAATAGCTGTCCACTATGTAAACAGGGTCGCCATATCCCATATTTATTTTATAAATATAGTTGTTGATGAGTTCATAGGAATCAATAGAAGCCCCGCGAAGGAATATTCCGACAGCTTTGGAAGCTTTCTCATTGTTATAGGCTACGGTAGGTGTAGTTACATATTTACGCTGCTGGGCCCAACAACCAAGTGAGGCGGCCAGGAATAGCAAAATGGTTTTTCTCATTAAAATGGTCTTTAACAATCTGAAAGGTTTACGGCAACTGCCAAACCTCCTTCGGAAGTCTCCTTATATTTATTGTTCATATCCTGTGCGGTTCTCCACATGGTATTTACAACTTTATCCAAAGGCACTTTTGCATTTTTAGGATCGGTGTCCAATGCCAGTTCTGCTGCGTTTATGGCCTTAACGGCTCCCATCGTATTGCGTTCGATGCACGGAATCTGAACGAGTCCCGCTATCGGGTCACAGGTGAGCCCGAGATGGTGTTCCATGGCAATTTCGGCAGCAATCAACACCTGTTCTGGTGTTCCGCCCATCAATTCGCATAAGGCAGCAGCGGCCATGGCCGATGAAACCCCGATTTCTGCCTGACATCCTCCCATTGCTGCGGAAATGGTAGCTCCTTTTTTAAAGATACTTCCGATTTCTCCTGCCACCATAAGGAATTGTTTTATCTCTTTCGGACCTGCCTTATGGTTTTCAATAACCATATAGTACATCAGAACGGCAGGTATAACGCCTGCACTTCCGTTGGTAGGAGCCGTTACCACGCGGCCCAGCGAAGCATTTACCTCGTTGACGGCCAAAGCAAAACAGCTCACCCATTTAAGGATCTGGCGGAAGTATACTTTTGTTTTGCGAATAGACTGCATCCATTCCTGCGGAGTGGTATACGGAACCTCGCCTATGAGTTTCTGATGCATGTCAAACGCCCGTCTGCGCACATTTAAACCACCGGGAAGAGTTCCCTCTGTATGGCAGCCAATATACATGCATTCCAGCATGGTGTTCCATATACGCATAAGTTCGCGGTCGATTTCTTCGGGTAACCTTAAGGAGAGTTCGTTTTCATAAACAATTTCAGAGATCGATTTGTTTTCCTCTTTACAAAAAGCAAGCAGCTCGTCTGCTTTATCTACAGGAAAAGGGAAAGTTTCTTTTATCTCGTCGTTTTCCGTATTGTCTGCCGATTCTTCCTTTACGACGAAACCGCCGCCTATGGAATAAAACGTGGAAGTATAGATTTTATCTTCGTAATAGGCCGTAAATGTTAACCCGTTGGCATGGAACGGCAGAAAGTTTTTATTGAATATGATGTTTTGATCTGCATTGAAAACAATAGCTCGTCTGTTTCCAAGCTGTAACTGTTGTGTTGCCTTTATTTTCTGAATGATTCCCTGTATATCGTCAATGGGCACATACTCAGGATCGGCTCCGCTGAGTCCCAGCATAACGGCCAGATCGGTCGCATGTCCTATTCCCGTAAGGGATAATGATCCATATAAATCAACAGTAACGCGGTCTGTCTTGTCAAAGACGGAAAGATCTTCCAGCTCCGCAAGAAAGCGCTCAGCAGCCCGCCAAGGGCCTAAAGTGTGTGAACTTGATGGGCCAACCCCTATTTTCAACATATCAAAAACTGAAATGCATTCCATAATCTTATAAACTAAATAACAAGGCGAAGATAATTAATAATCACCGATCTGGTTTATTAATTATGACAATTTGATGAAATATTGATGCGTTTTTGACAGATTATCTTTTTTTTAATTTGGGAAAATGACACGATGGCAGTTTTTTGAAAGTTTTGTGACATTTTTTTATGATTTTCCATTTAGGCACAACAATTGACAAATAGATAAACGTGAGCGAATCACAAGAAAACTGAATACAAAATAAAAGATATAAAAGATATGAGTAAAATAATTGGAATTGACTTAGGAACTACCAATTCATGTGTTGCTGTAATGGAAGGTAACGAAGCAGTGGTAATTCCAAATGCAGAAGGTAAGAGAACAACACCGTCTGTAATTGCATTTGTTGAAGGGGGAGAAATTAAAGTTGGTGATCCTGCAAAACGTCAGGCTGTAACCAATCCTACGAAAACAATTGCATCTATTAAGCGTTTTATGGGGGAGAAATTCTCAGAAGTTGAAAACGAACTTAAAAATGTAGCTTACAAAGTTGTAAAGGGTGATAACGATACGCCTCGTGTTGATATTGATGGCCGTTTGTATACACCACAGGAATTATCAGCCATGACCCTTCAGAAAATGAAGAAAACGGCAGAGGATTATTTAGGACAAACAATAACAGAAGCTGTGATTACCGTGCCGGCTTATTTTAACGATGCACAACGCCAGGCAACTAAAGAAGCAGGTGAAATTGCGGGATTAAAAGTGCGCCGTATCATTAACGAACCAACAGCGGCAGCGCTTGCTTATGGTCTTGATAAAGGAGGACAGGATAAAAAGATTGCCGTTTACGATTTAGGTGGAGGTACGTTCGATATCTCGATTCTTGAACTTGGTGACGGAGTATTCGAGGTATTGTCAACCAACGGAGATACCCACCTTGGAGGTGATGATTTTGACCAGGTGATCATCAACTGGCTTGCCAATGAGTTCAACGCAGCAGAAGGAGTTGATTTACGTAATGACCCTATGGCTTTACAGCGTTTGAAAGAAGCTGCTGAAAAAGCTAAAATAGAATTGTCATCTTCTGCACAGACAGAGATCAACCTTCCTTATGTAACAGCTACTGCATCAGGACCTAAACACCTTGTACAGACGCTTACACGTGCTAAATTTGAGCAGCTTGCAGATGATTTGGTACGCAGATCAATGGAACCATGTAAGAAAGCATTACAGGATGCCGGTTTATCTACATCGGATATCGACGAGGTAATCCTTGTAGGAGGTTCAACTCGTATTCCTGTTATTCAGGAGCAGGTAGAGAAATTCTTTGGAAAAAAACCTTCAAAAGGAGTAAACCCTGATGAGGTGGTAGCAATTGGAGCTGCAATCCAGGGAGGTGTTTTGACAGGTGATGTTAAAGATGTATTGTTACTGGATGTTACACCGCTTTCACTAGGTATTGAAACAATGGGAGGTGTATTTACGAAACTTATCGAATCCAATACAACAATCCCTACTAAGAAATCACAGGTGTTTTCTACAGCCGTAGATAACCAGCCTTCGGTAGAAATTCATGTGTTGCAGGGAGAGCGCCCAATGGCAACAGACAATAAAACAATCGGACGCTTCCATTTAGACGGACTGCCGCCTGCACAGCGTGGAGTACCGCAAATTGAAGTTACTTTCGATATCGATGCAAACGGTATTATCAAAGTTTCTGCAACAGATAAGGGAACAGGAAAATCACACGATATCCGTATCGAGGCTTCTTCCGGACTTACTCAGGAAGAAATTGAAAGAATGAAGAAAGAAGCGGAAGCTAATGCTGAATCCGATAAAAAAGTAAAAGAAACAGCTGATAAATTAAATGAAGCCGACGGAATGATCTTCCAGACCGAAAAACAGCTTAAAGAATTTGGAGACAAGTTATCCGAAGGAAACAAATCGGCTATAGAAGGAGCTTTGGAAGAATTGAAAAAGGCTTATGAAACACGCGATGTAGCCACTATTCAACCGGCTTTGGATAAGATCAATGAGGCATGGAAATCAGCTTCTGAAGAAATGTACAAGGCACAGGCAGAACAGGGAGGCGCACAGGATGCACAGCCAAACCAGGGAGGAGCCGATACCGACGGTACCCAGGATGTAGATTACGAAGAAGTTAAATAATATTTTTTCATAAATAGAAAAGTCCCCGGATTCAGTATCCGGGGACTTTTTAATTCCTGTAGGTTCTGTATAATTACAAAAACTGGATTTGCACATTTTAAACAGCTATTTAGAAAGAAGAAACATATGAGAAAAAATGCTTTTACTGCTTTTGCGGATGAAAATACCGAACGGTTGATGGTCGGTACGTTTCCGGGGGTAAAATCTTTAGAGAAATCAGAATATTACGGCAATAAGCAAAATCATTTCTGGAAACTGCTTTACGAGGTATTTGAAGCTCCTTTTGAACAGGATTACGAAAGAAGGCTTGACTTTTTAAAGGCGAATGGTATAGGTTTATGGGATGTATTTGAAAGTTGCGAACGCGAAGGAAGTCTTGACAGCGCGATAAGGAATGCTGTTGCCAACGATTTTGAATCGTTATTTCAGGCATACCCCCGCATCCGTACGTTGTATTTTACCAGCAAGCAGGCATATTTATGGTTTTATAAAATATACAAAGACAGTCTTAATGTAGAGCTTGTGGTGCTGGCATCACCAAGTCCGGCCAATGCGCGTATGACATATGAGCAGAAACTATTCGACTGGAAAGAAAAGCTCGGAGGTGAGTTAGGAAAATAAAAAAAATCCGACATGACTGTCGGATTTTTTAACGCACTAATAAACTAAGATGACAGGTTTATCGTATACGATCAGCAGATTTTACAAGATCTTCGTCCTTTTTGATGGCTTTATTAGCCAAGGCTAATAAAAAGATAGAAACAACAGGAAGAATCATCCCAATACCCTTCTCAGAAACCGAAGCTTCTCCAGATAGATTTAGCGATTGATACACAAATAATCCTAGTAATATAAAGTTCAATATCATATTCAATCTGTTGTAAACAAATTGAGACTGTCTCTTTTTATATGAAAAAATCGAAATAATACTCAAAGCAGCCGACAAACCGAACAATAGGGTAAAGGCTGTATTTTGTCCTACAAAAAAATCTTTTCCAGCGGCATCCTTCCACAAAGGAAAAACCAAAGATAAAATTCCAGAAACAATAAAGGCTATAGCTAAATAAACAGTTTGTATTCTTTGGATCATTCTTATTCGATTTGATACAAAAGTAATACTTAAATTTCATTAAAACCGACAGATATTAAAAAAAATATTGTAATATTGCATTAGGAAACCGTAACTTCTTCATTGTGCGAGCTTTCTAAAAACTTAAATGATTACTTTCTTTTAAGAATATCACAATATTAATTAAACAACAATAACGTCATATATGTTTGACAAGAATTTGTTAAAAGGCATGAAGTTGCCTGAACTTAAGGAAATTGCGAAAGCAGCCGGTGTCGAAAAACTGAATCTCAAAAAAGAAGAGCTTATCAACGCCATCCTTAGCCTACAAGAAAAGCACCAGAACAGTGAAGTTTCCGAACCGCCTGTCATTGCAGATACAAATGCTCCTGTTCATAAAGGTCAGGATGAGTCTGTAAAAGGTGAAAATTCTAAAAAGGAAAAAAGGAAACGTATTGGAAATACAGCACAGGAAATGATTTCGTTTTCCGCTCCTGATCAATCCGCGCCGTCTGACGATGCTGTTGAAGGTGTAGTAAAAACAGCCAGTCCGGAAAAGCAGAAGAACCCTGCTGTGAAGAATCAGAAACAGCGCGGTCAACAGAAAGGACCCGAAGTTTCTTCCCAGCAACGCAAAGACAAAACCGAAGAATATACCACTCCCAAAGAACAAACGGAAGCGGTAGAACCGCAACCGGAAAAATCGGTCTCAGAAGCAGAAAAGCCTGTTCAGAACCGTGCTAAGAACCAGAACCAGAACCAGAACCAAAATCAGAATCAGAACCAGAATCAGAATCAGAAAAAACAGAATTACCGTGATCCTGATTATGAGTTTGAGGGAATTATTGAATGCGAAGGAGTTCTGGAGGTACCGAAAGACGGAGGCTCACACGGTTATCTGAGATCATCTGACTATAACTACAGAAAATCACCCGACGACGTTTATATTTCTCAGTCACAGATCCGTTTATTCGGACTCAAAAAAGGAGATACTATAAAAGGAATCGTACGGCCTCCAAAAGGAAATGAACAACATTTTCCGTTAGTACGGATTACCAAAATAAACGGGCATGAACCGGATGAAGTACGTGACCGCCCGTCATTTGAACATTTAACCCCGCTTTTTCCAAAGGAAAAATTCAATTTGTCGGGAAACAACTCCAAATTATCCACACGCATTATTGACCTGTTTGCCCCGATTGGAAAAGGACAGCGTGGAATGATCGTAGCCCAGCCAAAAACAGGTAAAACCATGATGCTTAAGGAAATAGCGAATGCCATTGCCGATAATCATCCTGAAGTTTACCAGATTGTATTGTTAATTGATGAACGCCCGGAAGAGGTTACAGATATGCAGCGTAACGTTCGGGCAGAAGTGGTAGCTTCTACCTTTGATGAAGAAGCACGCTACCATGTGGAACTGGCCGATATGGTTCTTGAAAAGGCAAAACGCCTGGTTGAATGCGGCCATGATGTGGTTATTCTTCTTGATTCCATAACGCGCCTAGCCCGTGCTTATAATACCGTTCAGCCTACTTCCGGCCGTGTATTATCGGGTGGGGTGGATGCGAACGCCCTTCAAAAGCCCAAGCGTTTCTTCGGAGCTGCCCGCAATATAGAAAACGGGGGATCTTTAACGATCATTGCAACGGCTTTAACGGATACCGGTTCTAAAATGGACGATGTTATTTTTGAAGAATTCAAGGGTACAGGAAACATGGAACTGCAATTAGACCGTAAAATTGCAAATAAACGCATATTCCCTGCTGTTGACCTTACTTCATCGTCTACGCGCCGGGATGATTTGCTTCAGGACAGGTTTACACAGGGGAAAATGGTTGCATTACGCAATATTCTTGCTGATATGAATCCTGTAGAAGCTATCGGCTTTCTGCATGACCGTATCCGGAATACAAAATCAAACGAAGAATTTTTCGACAGTATGCGTGACTAAAAGAGTATTGATATGAAACAGTTATTTTATTTTTTTGCCGTTTTTCTGTGTATTGCAAACACTGCGGTAGCACAAGGATTTACTGACACATGGACGCAAAAACAGTTGATGGAGCCTAAAACTTTGGCCGACAGGATTACACAGAATAAAATGAGTAATACGGTAGTAGTGAATATTGGTCCTGATGCTGTTATTAAAGGTTCTTATAATGCGGGGCCCGGCAGCGATTCGCGGAATCTTGAAAAAATGCGGACTTACCTTAAAAATGTACCAAAAGATAAGGAGGTTGTACTGTATTGCGGATGCTGTCCTTTTGCAAAATGTCCCAATATACGGCCTGCTTTCAAGGCATTAACCGAAATGGGGTATAAAAATGCACGTTTGCTCAATATCCCTCATAATATAAAAACAGACTGGATTGATAAAAAATATCCGGTGAGTGAATAAAAAAATCCGATCATATGATCGGATTTTTTTATTGTATTATAAATTTCTGTGTTGTCGTTTTTTCACCTGATTTTAACGTTAAGAGATACACTCCGGTTTTTAAGTCTGAAATCCTGTATACTTCGTCGATAAATTGGGGATCAGACACCTTTTTTACGAGCTTTCCGTCCAGTGTATGCACAAACAGAGTACTGATAGTTTCCTTTGTGCTTACAAAAACAGTATGGTTTCTGGCAGGATTCGGATAGATTCTGAAACTAACAAGTTCCGCCTCGTGCTTACCAAGCAAATTAGGGAACCATACAGCAGTTACGTACAGCGGATTGTCTATATAAGGATTGCGGTTTCCCTGATGACCGTAAATAAAGTTGTTCAAGTCTGTTTCCCGCTGGCTTACCGGGTCATTCAGATGCCATTGGTACAGCATATCCAGAAAAGAACTGTTGAAAACCTTATCTGTCGAACCATCGAACATTACCCTTGCTTCTACATTGGGGTTGTCCTGGTAAAAATCGTCCATGAAATCTTCGTAGCGTGTCGCAAAATAAAAGAATACACGGGCAATATCCCCTTTAAATTCATCAATTGGCTCCACTACTGTTCCGGTATATCCCGCAACGGCACTGCTTCCTCTTTTTGTTCCGTTTAAAGAAGTATAGTTCGCGGCAGAAACCGTTCCGAACGGCAAATTCCCCCGTTCGTTGTTCACCTTTCCATCCGTTGGCCAAACGTGAAAAGCATCTGTTTTCATAGGGGCGTTTTCGTCAAAATAAGATTGCGGAATTAAATGTTCCCGGTTGTAACAGTCGCCCTCTTTGCTGTAATTTCCGCACTGATCTGAAATGGGGGTATAGGAATAGGGATCCACAGCTGCAGGCTTTTCAGAATAAATATCCAGGATGCTGTTGTCGTTTTCATAATATCTGTCCCTGAAAGCATTGTCTGCATCGGAAGAGCTGTAAAGGTTCCACAGCCCCGGAGTATAGGTAAGCGGGGTGTGGTTGGCCGAGATAATCGTTTTCAGCTGCGACTTTAACGTATAACCTGTTCCTGTTGCATTGTTGTAATAATTGGCGGGTGCCTGTGCCATACAGGAGAATACTGTTAAAAGGCTGATGCCGATAGCGTAGATATTCTTCATAATTATTTATTTAATACGTTCCATTAAACACATATAAAAGCCGTCAAAACCTGACTCATAGGCCAAAACTTTTTCATCTTTAACGAATTTAAAGTTTTTTCCCGGTTCGGTTTTTAAAAATGCTTCAATCTGTTTTTCATTTTCAGATGGCAGAATAGAGCAGGTTGCATATACGAGTTTTCCACCCACTTTAACCATTCTGGAATAGCTCTCCAGTACTTCCTGCTGTGTTTTCTTAATGTTTTCAATAAATTCCGGTTCCAGTTTCCATTTGCTGTCGGGATTGCGTTTTAATACTCCCAAACCTGAACATGGAGCATCTATTAATACGCGGTCTGCTTTGTCGTAAAGCTTTTTGATGACCTTTGTTGAATCGATAATGCGGTATTCAACATTAAAAACGCCGTTGCGTTTAGCCCGGATTTTTAATTGTTTCTGTTTGCTTTCATAAAGGTCCATTGCAATGATCTGCCCTTTGTTTTCCATTTTGGCGGCTATATGCAATGTTTTCCCACCTGCGCCTGCGCAGGTGTCTACAACGCGCATCCCGGGTTTTACATCCAGCAGCGGAACTACTTTTTGAGAAGAGGCATCCTGCACTTCGAAAAATCCTTCCTTAAATAAAGGCGTCATAAAAACGTTGGCACGTTCTTTTAGTATAAGGGCATCAGGATACTTATCGTGAAATTCTGTTTCAATATCAAGGTCCATAAGCTCGGCGCGAAGTTTCTGCTTTGTGGTTTTAAGCGTATTGACCCGTAATACAACATGAGCCTGCTGGTTTTGGGCAGCCAGTTCCTTTGTCCAGACTTCTTCGCCGAGTTCTTTCAGCCCCAGTTCGTCCATCCAGTCGGGAATGGATTCGCGGTATTTCCTGATTTTTGAAAGCTCGTCGAATCTTCCTTTGATCCTGCGGACAGGAGTGTTCTCAAAATATTTCCAGTCTGGTAACGAAATACCTCTTAATACGGCCCAAACGGCAAAGATACGCCATACTGCATCTCTGGTGAAAGGCTCTTTAACTTCGGCAATTTCTGCGTATAATCTTTTCCACCGTACGATTTCATAGATGGTCTCAGCAACGAATTTGCGGTCCTTAGCTCCCCAACGGGTATCTTTTTTCAGGGCTTTCGCTACTTCCTTGTCAGCATATTCCGATTCGTTAAAAATATTGATCAGGGAATCTATAACCGTGAAAACTAAATTTCTGTGTAAACGCATTTTTTTATTTTAAATAGAACTGCAAAGTTACAACATAAATTGTTGGACGCGAAATACTTTTTTAAGAGCAATGCTTTGTTTAACTTTGCAGAAACATACAGTAATTTATGGTTAAAACAGTTATATTTGATATGGACGGGGTTATTGTAGATACGGAGCCTGTACATAAATATGCATATTTCAGACATTTTGAAGAACTTGGGATAGACGTAACGGACGAACTTTATGCCAGTTTTACCGGAAATTCCACGAAAAATGTTTTTCAAAAGATTAAGGACCGGTTCGGAATCACGACGGAGGTAAACGACCTGGTGCTACGCAAGCGTTCCCTGTTCAATGATGCTTTCGATACGAAACCCGACCTGGAGCTTATTCCCGGGGTTGAGCGCCTTATAAAGGATCTTCATGCAAACGGGGTCGAGCTTATTCTGGCTTCTTCGGCTTCAAAAAGCACCATTTCACGTGTTTTTAACCGTTTTCAGCTGCACGATTATTTTTCACATAAAGTAAGCGGGGAGGATTTTCCCAAATCAAAACCCGATCCGGCAATCTTTCTTCATGCCGCTTCCCTGTCAAAACATGAAAAAGAAGAGTGTGTTATTATAGAGGACAGTACCAGCGGAGTTAAGGCAGCATGTGCGGCGGGTATTTACTGTATAGGTTATAACAGCGAAAATTCCAAACTTCAGAATCTGGAAGGAGCCGGAACCTTTATTGATGATTTCTTTAAGATTGACGCAGAGTTTATCAAAGCATTACGGTAAGGGATACATTTAAATATTTTGAACTTAAAAAAGCGGATTTTACATAAGGAGAATCCGCTTCTTTTATATAATAAAGATCCGATGTTGTTAAGGTATAAGTACTGCGCGGCCTTTAATCTGGCCCCTGCGCAGTTTGTCGTATACTTCAACGGCTTCATCCAAACGGTATTTTTCAATCTCAATATGGATTTTCTTTTGTCTTGCAAGACCGATTACTTCCATTAATTCGGTTCTGGAACCCCAGTACGGGTTTGTAAGACTTACTCCGAAGGGAAGTGCAGCCATATTATAATCGAAATGAGCTCCTCCCAATCCAACGATCGTAAGATCACCGTCAAGACTCACCACCTTTGCGCCCAGATCAATAGTTGGTGTAGCACCTACGAAATCAAGTACTACTTTAGCCTTTTTTATTCCGGTAATCCGTTTTATCTGTTCTGCTGCATCCTTATCAGAGGAATTGACGGTATAGGCAGCACCCATTTTTTTAGCAAAATCAAGACGTTCCGGTGTAATATCACAGGCAATAATGGTTGAGCCCGTTATAGCTGTCAGAATCTGTAACGCCACATGTCCCAATCCGCCGATTCCGATCACGACTACGAATTCATCAGACATAAGTTTATTTAATGAACGTTTTATGGCCGAGTAGGGGGTCAGGGCCGCATCGGTTAAGGGGGCTGCAATTACGGGGTCGAGATCATGTATCGGCACCAGGAGCCTTGAAGACGGAACAAGCATATAGTCTGCCATACCACCGTTTAAACCGAGTCCTCCTCCATAAGCCATTTCGGACTGATGGTCGCAATAATTTTCCTGGGAATGCTGGCATGGTTTGCAATGACCGCAGCCCCACGGACCGTATACAAGTACTGCATCCCCAATTTTAAATCCTTTAACATCAGCTCCCATAGCTTCGATATAACCTGCATTTTCATGTCCGAGTGTAAACTGGGCATTGGAAATAGTTCCTTCATCAATAATGTGCAGGTCGGAATGGCATACACCGGCTCCTGCAATTTTCAAAAGTACTTCATCGCCCGACGGAACAGGTTTTTCCATATCTGTTACCATTCGGACATCTTTAATTCCGAAAAATCTGATTGCTTTCATATTTTTAAATTTTGATGGTTAATCTGTCTATTAAAGATACGTAATAATTTGTGTACTTGTTTTTTGCAGAAAATGCAACTCCATAAAAAAGGAAAGGGGAAAGGCCGTAGCCTATCCCCATTTGATACAATTGAATGATTTTTGAATTGTTTAGTTTAACTGTATTGTTATGCTTCAGAATGGAGACCTATTGTATTTCCTTCGCTATCTGAAATCAATGCAATAAATCCGACAGGGCCGAATAACCTTTTGGGATCAATAATCTTTCCGCCTGCTGGTTCTACCTTATCCAGTACGGTTTGAATGTCTGGACTGGCATTTATATACACCACCGTTCCCTTACCGGAAGGACTGTTGCGTTCTGATTTTGCCAATACACCTGTGACCCTGCCCGAAGTCGCCTGAACGATATCCGGATTAAATGGAAAAAAAACTGCCTCGTCGCTGCCATCACCTTTTTTTATCATTTCGATATCCAGAATGGTTTCATAAAATTTCCGGGCTCTGTCAATATCAGTTGCCGGTATTTCAAACCAGGTCAGCACATTCGTCTGTTCATCAATCTTTTTTAAATTTTTCATGGTAAAACTTTTATACAAAGTAACGGGATTGTATACCCCTTTGCCTGTGACAAATGTCACATAATCTAAGACCGTAAAAAACGTCGTTTCCTTATGCGGCTTAAGGTTTCCCTTTTAACCCCCAGAAAGGAAGCCAGTTGTGAAAGTGGTACTCTTTGTGTAAGGTCCGGCCTGTTAAGTTCAAGATATTCCAGACGTGCTTCTGCTGAATAAAGCTGGAAAACGGCAGAGAGTTTTTCCTGCTTCATTGCGTACAGACGGATGCAGGATCTTCCCAATACCTCAATTTCGACTGCCTGCCGTGCTGCTTCAAATAGTTTTTCCCTGTTGAACACTATGACGGTCAAAGGTTCACAGGCAACAATATTAAATTCGGATTTCTGGCCCGATCCAAAACTATTAACGTTTGTTGCTATTTCGTTTTCAAGAAAAAAACCGGTGTTTTTGACTTCTCCTTCAATTTCATAATAACTTTTACAATAGCCTTCGACAATGTAGAACAAAGAATTACATACCTCTCCCTGCTTAAGAAGCATATCTTTCTTTTTGAATTCTCTTTTTTCAAGTACAGGTTGAAGCGCCTCCCAACTCTCATCTGAAAAAGGCGTAAGTGAACGGATGAAATGTAGTACAGAAATCATGTAGATACAATGGTTATTATGTACAAATTACGCTTTTTCTAATAAAATAAGAACTAATGATTTTACATCAATAAAAAAACTCAATCTTTTGATTGAGTTTTTATGAACTTATTTAACCTGCTTTACTGATAAAGTTGAGTTCTTATACGGACTAAAGTATTTTCAATCTTAATCAGATTAGGTGTTTCTTGTAAACGGGAAGTTCTATATAATTCATTCAACTTGGAAATTAATTGATCAACTTTATTGATTAAATCATCATATGAACAGTTACCGTTTTTAATTTCTAACAATTCATTCCTGTTTTTGACCCGAACATTCAGAGATGAAGTCTCAAAAATCTGTACTGCGGATTGCAATAAACGAATCGTATGCATCATGTTTTTAGAATCATAATTTTTTCCGTGTTTTAGATTCGTCTCGTAACGATCTGCATTGCGTTTTTCTACCCAGTTCCAATACTCTTTGTATTCTTTACAATATACCGAATAAGCATCCTGGTTGAAAAATAAATAGGCTTCCAATTTTTCGCCTTTCGGAACAGATGACAGATTAAGGTAATTGGAGTCTTCATTTCTGCGAATTCCGCTGTATTTTTTGTTACCGGTTTCATCATAAAATAAAGCAAACATTCCTTTAGCATGCGGCATATTTACTAAACCACATTTTTCCTGATGATAATTTTGTTTATTTAACCATGATTTAACTGATATAGATGATGGGCCCTGAAGTATAAAGCAAAAATCCAATACATCTTTTCGTTCTTTTTCAATTGGGTTAACTATTTTCTTTTTTAAACCTCTGGCTTTTTGGATCTGTGTTAAAGCATAACCTCCAAAAGTTTCTTTACAAAGTTTGGAAATGAAATCCTCCAATCTCAATTGGTCCATTATTGGGTGTTTATATAAAATGCAATCTTCTGGTGTTGCCAATATTTCCAATATATTTGGATTGTTTTTCGACAACAATTCTACAAACCTTCCTATTTCGTAATATACCTCATCGTTTGTTTCATTAGAGACCTGAGGGATATATTCTAAACCATAGAACATATTTCTCGGTAAATAATACACGCCGCGGATATCGGTATCGGATTTTTCTGTTGCCAAACCGAATGCTTTACTTCCTGATATGGCTTCAAAAAGAAGCAGCTTGTTCCTTTTTAAAAACTCAATGTTTATCATTGTTCCAGATTTAATATTTCTAAGAATATTTTCCCGGCTTCCTCCTTATCAAGATTTCCACTTCGCAAGGTCTTTGCCATTGTTGAGATGCTTTCTATTTCACACTTCAAATAATTAAAAAGTTCCCAATCCTGCGTGTGACAGTATTTCTCGCCTTTTTGAGATTTTACATTTAATAAAAACTGAACTTTTGTAGATATATTTTTTGGTACTAAATCCAGCATTTCGTGAAAAATTACGGGCGGAAATGTACCTTTTTCAATTACCCATTTTGAAGCTAAAGTTGTTCTTAGGCAGTAGAAATAATCTTTAAGTTTCACTTCGTTCCTGTTGCATGATTCCAGATATTTTTTACTCATACTTAAATAATGGAAAACTACTGAAACCGGCGAAAATGCCTGATCAGCCAATGGTTTTATCAATTCTAAAAACCTTTCGTTTTTTATATAGAAGACAGGAGAGTATAAATGTTCTAAATTTGGAACGTTTGATTTATTTAGCAGATGGATGGATTTCTTTAGGTCCCAACCAGATCCGTCCATATTATCTTCCGTCATGAATTCTATGGTATCGCGTTTTTCCCAGGGCGAAAGATACCAGTCTTTCGGATGTTTATAGATAAAACGAATATCATAATCACTGTCGGGTGATGCAAACCCCCAGGAACGACTTCCCGATTCTATTGCCAGAAGTATTTCTATGTTTTTCTCCTTTTCCAGAGATTTTAATTTTTCTAATATTTTTGTTTTCATTGCATTACTTTTTAAATTCTACAGATTTAATTAAAATCAATCTGAAAATATCTGGGCAACCCTTGTTTAAATAGGCAGGTTTTAATACCTGGTCTGTTGGAAAATCTAAAATGAATTTCAGTTGATTTCAATCTCAGTATTTTATCACGCAGAATAAATCATTTTACGAAGCTGAAATCACTTCCTGAACCTTTTCTTCTTCTTCCATGGCGCATTTTTTTTAACATCCCCGGCCATAATACATCCATACGGCATCACTTCATCCAAGACTTCGCATAGCTCGTATTCTTCGATCTGGGCCCTTACATTTTGTGCGCTTTTATATGCACTTGGCAATTCAGATATATCAATATCGTTAGTGAAAAACCGGATATCCAAACCTTTGGTCTCTTCCTCAAAAATTTCTTCTATCGTTTTATTCGCCAATGTTTTTTTATGTTGCGTTCTGCTAAAATTTCTTCCCGCTCCATGAGGTGCAAATCCCAGATTCCTATCGTTGGTTGTTCCCTGAACGATGAGTACGGGTTCCGCCATATTCAGGGGTATGATTCTTGGCCCCGTTATATCCGGCATAAATTTGTCATCTAACGGAGTTGCCCCTTTCGCATGGTAGAATAAATCTCCACTTCTGAATACAAAATTATGCTCGTTCCAATACCGATCCTTCTTTTCAACATTTAATTTTTCTAACGTGGCATTATGAATGGTTTCGTGGTTTTCCTTCGTCCATTTCCTGATCAATTGCAAGGCCTCCCAATACGATTGTCCTTCTTCGGTTTCAAAGGGAATCCAGGCATTTTCTTTTAACGTTTCAGGAGATAATTCTTCTCTGAAACGATTCGCAACCTTCATTCCTTTATCGTACAATATGGCACCCGGAGCTCTGGAACCGTGGTGTGTTACCATCATCGTATTTCCCGTTTTTTTTGAAATCCCAACAAACAGAAAATGATTTCCGTCTCCTTGGGTTCCCATGTGTGAACGTGCTATGCTGATAAGTCTTTCTTCATTTAAAAAAAAGTTCTTTCTGAAAGCATCCATGAGTTCCTGGCTCATCGGCATTTGTGAACCACGATCCCGACCTCCATATCCGAAATGCGTAATTGAATGTGCCGCGTCTAAAACTTCTTTAGGATTAACTTTTCCGAAATCAGTTAACATTACAGAACAGCAAATATCTGCAGAATGGAACCCCGGATGAATGGCATTTTTTGCAACAACCAGTCCGCCAACAGGAATATGACCTTCGGGGCCTGTTGGACAGGCATCGGGCATGATGGCCCCCTGAACCAAAGTTGGAGTTTTCATCAATGTTTCCATTGTTTTAATGACCTTTTCAACATTTTCGGCTTCAGATTCATTTTCAGCCCTGATATTAATGATAAAATGAGCCGGATCTTCTTTCAAAGGAATGGGTTCCGGAGATCGGAACTGATAAAGATATTCCTTCATCTGATTTTCATCTAAATTGTTTTCATTAATATAGTCTAAAGCTTCGGCAAACCATTTTTTGGGTTTAAATCCTAAATCAATTAATTTGTTTCCTGTAATTTTCATTTTATTAGTGTTTGATGAAGCAAAATAAAAAAGTCACTGCGCAATGTTTTTGCGTAGCTCTAACTATTTTTTATTTTTATAAAAAAAAATAATGTCATCTAACAAAAACGCGTTAATCCGTTACAAGATTTTAGATAAGTGCTTAAAGAATAAATTCAAAAAATATACTTTGGAAGATTTAATGAACGAATGTTCTGATGCACTTTTTGAATATGAAGGCAAGGATGCTTTTGTAAGTAAAAGAACGGTACAATTAGATTTGCAAAACATGCGCAGTGCCAAATTCGGATACGAAGCTCCTATAGAGGTTTATGAACGTAAATATTATCGCTATAGCGATCCTGATTATAGTATTCATCAAATTGCTGTAAATGAAAGTGATTTGAAAGCAATGAATAACGCGGTACAGATTTTAAAACAATTCAAAGATTTTTCGATGTTTAAAGAAATGAACGGGGTAATTCAGAAGTTGGAAGATTCTATTCATGCTACACATCAAAAATCAATTATACATCTCGATAAAAACGAACGTTTAAAAGGATTGGAGTACATTGATGTTTTGTACGACAGCATACTGAACAAAAAAGTTCTTAAGATAGTATATCAAAGCTTTAAAGCAAAACAATCTCATAACTATATTGTACATCCGCAGTTATTAAAAGAGTATAACAATCGATGGTTTTTAATTTGTTGGCATAAAAAAAAACTTTACAATTTAGCCTTAGACCGCATACAGGAGGTAATTGTAGTGCCTGAATTGTCGTATCATGATAAAGAGTTTGATGCAGACCGGTATTTTGGAGAAGTAATAGGAGCTACTGTTTCGGAATCACAACGACCTCAGAATGTAACTTTCTGGATTGATAAAAGGCATGCGCCCTATGTTATTACGAAACCTTTCCATCATTCACAAAAAATAATGGAGGAAACAGAAACCGGGACCGTGTTCAAAATTCAGGTGCAGTTGAATTTTGAATTGGAACGAATGATATTGGGAATGGGAGAGTTTATAAAAGTATTGGGACCGCCCCGCTTAAAAAACAGAATTTTAAACAGTTTACTGCATGCCTGTAAAAATTACCACAGTACAGAAGTTCATAAATAAAAAAACTCAATCATAAAGATTGAGTTTTGTTTGTGACCCGACTGGGGCTCGAACCCAGGACCCCAACATTAAAAGTGTTGTGCTCTACCAACTGAGCTATCGAGTCGGAATTTTTCCGAAAAAAATGAGGTAATTTAATAATAAGTGACCCGACTGGGGCTCGAACCCAGGACCCCAACATTAAAAGTGTTGTGCTCTACCAACTGAGCTATCGAGTCTGAATTTTGTAAGAAAAGATACAGTATAGAACAATATTATAGTGACCCGACTGGGGCTC